>OLWA01000066.1_pt1 | contig 128294 bp, 114 predicted proteins | sample 1673251 | NCBI WGS metagenome assembly OLWA01 (sample SAMEA3178937, study PRJEB25190) | human gut metagenome | biome: human gut; feature: human-associated habitat; material: faeces | place: Austria | collected 2013 | reverse complement strand
CTTTGTTTTATGTTTTACAGCAGCTTATAAAAGAGGCTGCGCCTATTTTGACACAGCCTCATTCTTTTGTATGGTATAAAAAAGAGACGGGGAGGGGACTATGGCTCCGGCTTCTCATTCTTTACCACATATTCTTTAACTCTACGGAAAAGATCTGTGGCAAAAACAAACTCATTGAGAGCTTCATTGGCTGTATGGAAAATTTTTTCTTTATTTCCGACCCATTCCTGATGACCCTTATTGATAAAAATAATATTTTCTCCGATACCCATTACGGAGTTCATATCATGTGTATTTATAATGGTAGTAATTCCATACTCATGGGTTATGTCACTCAGAAGTTCATCAATTACTATTGATGTACGCGGGTCAAGGCCTGAGTTAGGTTCATCGCAGAAGAGATACTTGGGATTAAGGGCGATAGCACGTGCTATCGCAACACGTTTCTGCATACCGCCTGAAATCTCTGACGGGAACTTCTTATCCGCTCCCTGAAGATTGACACGATTAAGACAGAAATGAGCTCTTTCGAGCATTTCCGAATGGCTCATGTTGGAAAACATAATCAAAGGGAACATCACATTACCGAGCACAGTCTCGGAATCAAACAATGCTGAGCCCTGGAAAAGCATTCCTATCTCCTGACGAAGATCTCTGATCTGACTGGAATTCATCTGAAGAACATTGCGTCCGTCATACAGAATCTCACCCGAATCGGGCTTGAGCAAACCTACCAGACATTTCAGCAACACGGTCTTACCGGAACCACTCTGACCTATAATAAGATTGGTTTTTCCGGTTTCAAATGTTGAATTGATTCCGTAAAGTACAGTACGGCCGTCAAATGATTTCTTGAGATCCTTTATTTCTATCATTGCAGTAATATCTTGGTAAGTATAACATCAAGCAGCAATATCAGAATACTGCTCGAAACAACGGCATTTGTACTCGCTTTTCCCACTTCGAGAGAACCTCCTTTGACAAAATAGCCATAATAGGACGATACCGTTGCAATTACGTATGCAAAGAACAATGATTTGATCAATCCATACCATACATACCATTCCTGGAAGAACGCCTGTATACCGTAGGTATATTTCGCGATTGAAATAACATCCGTAAAAATTGCGACAATAAAACCTCCTATCATGGAGAAGAATATACAGAATGCAACAAGAACAGGCATGAAGAATATGAATCCTACAACCTTAGGCAAGACAAGATAGTTGGCAGAGTTAACGCCCATGATATCAAGAGCATCAATCTGTTCAGTCACCCTCATGGTGCCAATTTCGGATGCTATGTTTGAACCGACCTTTCCGGCAAGTATAAGACAGAGAATCGAGTTTGAAAATTCAAGGAGTACAATGTCTCGAGCTGCAAGTCCCACGGAATATGCCGGAAGGAGGGGAGAGGTTGTGTTCAATTGCATCTGAATCGTTATAACGGCACCAATGAAAATGGAGATTACGATAACCAGAGGGATTGAATCAATACCAAGTTTAAATATTTCTTGAACCGTACGTCGGCCAAATACATTCCAGCGATCGGGAACCGTAAACACCCGCGCCATGAACATCCAGTATTTGCCAAAATCTTTAAGAGCCTTATTGAGGACCATATATCAGAAGCTGATTTATTCAATATTATTAAATAGCAAAAGAATTACGCCTATTAAATAATGACAATATTCTTAGAGCAATTACATAAAATACATTGCAAAGTTAAGCAAAACCTTCGATATAACTATAATTACATAATGAGGAGAAAAAGTAAAGTAAACAAGACGGCAGATAAAACGGCTAATTATCGTTCAGAATAATTAGCAATCTATTTGCAATAGTAGGAATCGGGGGGAATTATTCCGATTAAAAGGCTGTTTAATGATTATTTTGAAATTACTGATTTCATCCTTTGATTCCTACGATATGCAATTTAACATAATCCCGATTATGCGCGTTGCACCTATCGCCATTTTAGTTATAACCGTTCCCAATTTATAAATTTATGAAACCATATATTTTGAGGATATGTCAAGCATTACCATCGGATAAAATGGAATCTTGTTTTCATATATTGATCATTCTTCTACAGCTTCTCTGGCCTTAGCATCATCAAATGTTCTGGCCATTTGGCTTCTTGCTACTTCGAGTCGCTTTTCAAGTTTTGACTTGCGGAGTTGTGCGAGTTTGCTTTCACGGATTATTGCTGCAGCGCTATACAAATCAACAATTGCTTTAACCTGCTTGGCGGGCAATTTCATTTCAGCGCTTCCTGTCCCATGGAATGTCGCGGTTACTTCATTACCGGGATACTTTGCAATAAGTTTTCCTATGGTATCACATTCAGCTTCTATGAACGTGATAATTTCACGGCCATTAGACCTGTCATTCCGTTCCCCGTCAAATTTCACGGTTGAAGTCACAGCTTCAAGTCCGTTAACCGATACGCTTACAGAGGTTGATTTTACCGCTTTGGGAGAGGTAGCTATAATATAAAATCTCCCGTCGGGCGAAAGACGTCCATGAAGTCCGGCCGTGGAATTCGGATCAATACCTTTGGCTTCCTTTCCTACATAATAACCTTCTATGGGATTATTTACATATTCGATACCATTCTTTAACGAATCGCCTTGAAGCTGAAGCACTGCTACCATCGAGTCTGCAACAGAAAGTTCTGCCAGTGTGGCTTTTTCCATTATTTCTGGCATAAGCGCAGTGGATTCACGGCGAGCTTTTACTGCCCCGGGATATGTTTTGTTAAGAGAATCAATAAGAACCATAGCTTCAGTGAATTGCCCGGCATTAGAGCATTCTTTGGCTTCCTCGAGAAGCTTAGCGGCCGGTTTCTCTCCATTACTGTCGCAGGAAGATAACGCTGAAATGCAGATTAATGAGATAAGACCGGTTTTAATTGTTTCTTTGTACATCTTTTACTCCTTTAACGGTTTTTATTTTTTTAATTAATGAATTGAGGATATTTGTATTGAGAACTCCTACCCCAAGGAATCCCTGGAAAATTCCATCGTGAGAATCAATAGTGATACTCCTGAGTGATGCATCGGGTTGCTTATTGATGATTGACGTAATATTGGTGACAATTCCGATATCGTCAGTACCCACGATTCTGAGCGTAGCACCAAACTGCCCCCCTACTCTTCCTGACCATTTGGTATGGATAACCCTATATGGAAAACGGTCATGAATATTACGGGCATTTGGGCAGTCCTCACGATGAATCTTGACTGTACCTTCTGAAGATATAAAGCCAAATACTCTATCTCCGTAAATGGGATTGCAACACTTGGCAAATTTGTAACTAAGTCCCTTTACATTGTCACCTATTACAAGAACCTCAGAGGTAGAGTTGTCCGCTTCGGATATGGGCGATTGAAGAGTAAACTCCTGCGCTGAAGTACGTTCCATTGCAGAAATTTCGTCTTTTTGCTCAAGGTTCTCGTAGTCCGAAATTACATCGTTGACATCAATCTCCTCCTTGGATATGGCATTATAGAAGTCGGTAACAGTCTTGTAGCCAGACTTTTTTATCACCTTCATCAACGTTCCTTCATCCGGATCTATTTTCCGGTTACGGAAACGTCGTTGAAGCATTTCCTTTGCGAGCTCGGCCGACTTGTTGTTTAACTCATTAATAGTCTGCCTAATTTTATTCCGGGCCTTCGACGTCACTACCATTGAAAGCCAATCGAGTTTAGGCACCTGACTGGATGAAGTAAGGACTTCGACAGTATCTCCGCTCTTAAGCTTATAATTCAGCTTCTTGGATTTACCATTGACCTTACCGCCTATACAGGTACATCCGAGCTTAGAGTGGATATTAAATGCAAAATCAAGAACTGTAGCACCGACAGGCAGTTTATATAAATCTCCCTTAGGTGTAAAAACAAATACCTCCTCATTATAGAGGTCCATCTTTAGATTCCTCATCAAGGCCATAGGACCAGCTCCACCCTCCTCAAGAATATCCCGCACGTGAGTCATCCAGGTGTCAAGATTATTCTCGGCCTTAATCCCTTTATACTTCCAATGGGCCGCGATTCCTTTCTCGGCTATTTCATCCATTCTCCGGGATCGAATCTGAACTTCCACCCAACGGTCCATTGGTCCCATCACGGTGATATGGAGGGATTCATAGCCATTACTTTTAGGAATACTGAGCCAGTCTTTGAGTCGGGCCGGATTGGGCTGATACATATCTGTCACTACAGAATATGCAAGCCAGCACTCAGCTCTTTCCCTTTCAATAGGTACATCGAGGATAACTCTGATGGCGAAAAGGTCGTAGATATGGTCTACGTCATTATTCTGTTTTACCATTTTATTCCAGATGGAATAAATGGATTTGGTCCTTCCTTTTATATCGAATTTCAAACCGTGAGCTTCAAGAGCTTTCTTGACGGGTGCTATGAAGTTGTCAATGTAGGCGTCACGGTTTTTCTTCGTGTCATTAAGCTTCCTTGCTATACGCGTGTACATATCTCGGTTGGTATACTTCAACGACATATCTTCAAGGGCGCTCTTTATCTTATACAGACCCAGACGGTGAGCAAGCGGAGTATAAAGATAAACTGCTTCCATGGCCGTATCTTTGACCATTTTTTCTTCAGGATGATGATTTATCGCCCTCATGAGCACCAGGCGGTCAACAATCATTATTATAATTACGCGGATATCCTCCGCAAATGTAAGCATGAGATTCCTAAAGTTTTCCGATGCCACAGCGCCATGTTTATGATATAGAGAGCTCACCTTGGACAGGCCGGCTATCAGATGGGCAATATCTCCATCCTGGTCATCAGGTATGGCCTCTCCCCCTCCTTCATTATCCAATGGAAGAAGTTTATAAAGCATGATTGCCATAATCATGTTTCTGTCGGCTCCGAATTCCTCGCTGAGCGATATTGCGGTTGAAAGGCTGATAATAAGTGGATGAAATCCAAACTTATCCCGTTCAAGGACATTTGCTTTCACTGCAAGATCTTTTATATACCGGAAATCGTCCCTGGCTCGTACATCGCGGGTAAGTTCAAGGAGCTTTCGCGTAAGAAGCTTAACTTCTTTAAATTCAGCGGTAGTAATATCTGTAGAATTCATAAGTCCCGATTATTTCCATAATAAGCCATAAGGCATATTGCAAAATTAGCCATTTATTAACAATAACCCAATGTGACATGTTGCTTTTAGCAACAAATAACAATATATTGCCTTGTTCTCCATCTGTACATATGAGAGCAAGGCAATATTATTGTTGTCAATCATCATCCCAGTCATGATGATGTTTGTGTTTCTTATGCTTTTTATGCTTTTTATATTTCTTGTGCTTAGGTGGGCGGGGCCTTCCATACTCATAACCATCTCCGGAATAGTAATCATTTTCAACTCCCCAGTAACTATGCAACGATCCGCACGATTCAATTGCCGGAGTCGCAATCACAAAGAGCAATACGAAAAAGATGTATCTGTACCAACGTCTATTTCTCATATAAGTCCTATTTTAGTAGCTTTCTTCTATTATTACACTACCGATAGGCATATTGTTTCCTCCGTCAATGATTATTTCATAAAATAATTTTCATTATCTTTGCATTTGGAGGACAACCTCATCTGTTTAGTCGATTGATAATAGAATTAACGAAATCCATGTCTGAAAACTCACTTCTGCAACGCCTTGACGGCATAGAAAGCCGCTATGAGGAAGTTAGTACGCTAATTACTGATCCCGAGGTTATTGCTGATATAAAACGTTATGTCAGACTGAACAAGGAATACAAAGAACTTGGAAAGCTTGTAGAAGCGACCCGTAGATATCGGACTCTGGTAAATGACATTGAGGACGCGCGCAATGTCCTTGCAATTGAAAATGACGCGGATCTCAGAGAAATAGCCCAGGAAACCCTCTCGGAAGCGCAGACCCAGATGCCAGAACTTGAGACAGAAATCAAGCTCCTGTTGGTTCCTGCCGACCCAGAAGACAGCAAGAATGCCATTCTGGAAATTCGAGGAGGTACCGGTGGCGACGAGGCTGCACTTTTTGCAGGAGACCTTGCAAAAATGTATATCAGATATTGCGAAAATAAAGGCTGGAAGGTTGCTGTCACATCTTCAAGCGAAGGAGCCTCAGGTGGCTACAAAGAAATTGTGATGACTGTTTCCGGTGACAGTGTTTACGGCACCCTGAAATATGAAAGCGGTGTTCATCGCGTGCAGCGTGTGCCGGCGACTGAAACCCAAGGGCGCGTCCACACCTCGGCTGCGACAGTAGCCGTACTTCCTGAGGCGGAGCCTTTTGACGTGGAGATTAACGAAGGTGAAATCAAATGGGACACATTCCGGAGCGGAGGTGCTGGCGGCCAGAACGTAAATAAGGTTGAGTCAGGTGTGCGCCTTCGCTACAATTGGAAGAATCCTAACACCGGTGTGACGGAAGAAATTCTTATCGAATGTACCGAAACCCGCGACCAGCCTAAAAATAAAGAACGCGCTTTGAGCCGCCTGAGATCTTTTATTTACGATAAAGAACATCAGAAATACATCGACGATATCGCATCCAGACGTAAAACTCTTGTTTCAACCGGCGACCGCTCGGCTAAAATCCGAACTTACAACTTCCCGCAAGGGCGAATTACCGACCACCGGATAAATTATACCGTCTACAATCTTCAGGCATTTATCGACGGTGACATCCAGGACTGTATAGACCACCTGATTGTGGCCGAAAACGCAGAGAAACTTAAGGCTGCTGAAATTTAGACAATATATTGACGATAACTATAAAATCTTATGATATATGACACGTAAAGAATTAATTGACAATATCTATAGAAAGAAATCGTTTCTATGTGTTGGCCTTGATACAGATATCAAGAAAATGCCGCGCCACATTGCTGAGGCAGCCGATCCGATATTCTCATTCAATAAGGCTATAATCGATGCTACAGCTCAATATTGCGTGGCCTACAAACCCAATCTCGCGTTTTACGAAAGTTATGGAGCTGAGGGGTGGATTGCGCTCGAAAAAACCGTAAAATATCTCCATGACAATTATCCTGATCAGTTCATCATCGCCGACGCCAAACGAGGAGATATCGGCAACACATCAAAACTCTATGCACGGAGTTTCTTCGAACACCTGTGTGTCGATGCTGTGACTGTTGCCCCCTATATGGGTGAAGACAGTGTCACTCCTTTTCTCGGCTATGAAGGCAAATGGGTGATTCTTCTCGCTCTCACTTCAAACAAAGGGTCACACGACTTTCAATTGATAGAGGACGCGAACGGCACCCCTCTATTTGAAACGGTAATTAAAAAGTCTTCCGAATGGGCTGGCCCTGAAGAAATGATGTATGTGGTCGGTGCTACTCAAGGACGTATGTTTGAAGATATCCGCAAAGTCGCTCCTGAAAGTTTCCTTCTTGTTCCTGGCGTTGGAGCTCAGGGAGGAAGCCTTGAAGAAGTGTGTCGTTACGGTCTGACGAAAGACTGTGGTCTGCTCGTAAACTCTTCGCGAGGAATAATATACGCTTCCACTGATGAGGACTTTGCATCGGCTGCTGCTCGTGAGGCTAAGAAACTCGCGGATCAGATGTCGTCTATTCTGAAAAATGCAGGTCTGGTCGAATAACTCATTCCACGAGCCGAAACGGATTGACATTGCAAATTTTAACCGAGTTTATAATCTCTTATACACAAATTTCGTTACTTTTGCTATTGTGTTTATCCGTCATGATTGACCATAACAAAAATTCAAAACCGATATATTTACTTCTAAAAACTAACAAAGATGACGATTGACAATTACAATTTTGCCGGAAAAAAGGCAATTGTCCGTGTTGATTTCAATGTGCCTCTCGATGAGAATGGTAATGTTACTGACGATACCCGTATACGCGGAGCTCTCCCCACTCTGGAGAAAATCCTTAATGACGGCGGTAGCCTCATCATTATGAGCCACATGGGAAAACCCAAAGGAAAAGTTAATCCCAAATATTCATTAGGTCAGATTAAGGAAGTGGTTGCAAAAGCATTAGGCCGCGACGTAAAATTTGCTCCTGACTGCGTGAACGCAGCAGAGGCAGCCGACAACCTTAAGCCCGGCGAGGTACTTCTTCTTGAAAACCTTCGTTTCTATCCCGAAGAGGAAGGCAAACCTGTAGGCATCGAGAAGGATGATCCCAAGTATGATGAGGCCAAGAAAGAAATGAAGACCCGTCAGAAAGAGTTTGCAAAAACGCTCGCAAGCTATGCCGATGTTTACGTAAACGATGCCTTTGGCACAGCTCACCGCAAGCACGCTTCTACAGCTGTTATAGCCGATTACTTCGATAAAGAAAACAAGATGCTCGGTTACCTCATGGAAAAAGAGGTTCAGGCCGTTGACAACATCCTTTCTGATATCAAACGTCCCTTCACCGCAATTATGGGTGGCTCGAAGGTCTCCACTAAGATCGGAATTATAGAAAACCTCATGGATAAGGTTGATAACCTGATTCTATGCGGAGGTATGACTTACACTTTCGCTAAAGCTCTTGGCGGAAATGTAGGAAACTCTATCTGTGAAACCGATAAGCTCCAGCTTGCCCTCGACATCCTGGATCTCGCCAAGAAAAAAGGTGTAAATCTTGTTCTCGGCACTGACTGCGTGGCAGCTGATGCATTTGACAACAACGCCCATACCCAGATCTGCTCCGTAATGGATATTCCCGTAGGTTGGGAAGGTCTTGATGCTGGCCCCGAATCACGTAAGGCATATGCTGATGCCATCCGTAATGCCAAGACAATCCTCTGGAACGGTCCTGCAGGCGTATTCGAATTTGACAACTTTACCGGCGGTTCTCGCGCGATTGCTGATGCTATCGTAGAGGCCACTGACAATGGCGCTTTCTCTCTCGTAGGCGGAGGCGACTCAGTTGCTTGTGTCAACAAGTTTGGTCTTGCCGACCAGGTTTCATACGTATCTACCGGTGGAGGCGCTCTTCTTGAAGCCATCGAAGGCAAAGTACTTCCCGGAATCGCCGCTATCAAAGGCTGATTTTTCCACTGAACTTTCCTTAAAATTATGGGGTCGTGTCAAATATCTTCGACACGACCCCTGATTTTTTAGCACTTGAATATTCTTCAATACTGAAGATATACAAACGGCACTATATCGCTTTGTCTGAATTGGATTACAAGAAACAGAATCACAACCAATATAAAAGCCTGTATGAGAAGTGGCACGGCCTCAAACTTTTTCTTCATATATGAGGTCCATCCCGATGGCATAAAATGAAATATCAGGGCCAAGCACATCAGTATCACTATCAGTCCGTAACTCGTAAGAAACTGCGGAATAACTGATGCATGAAAACTCGTGCCAATCTGTGAAAACATCGTACCTACATCCTCCAGTGATCTTGCTCTGAAAAATATAAATGCGAACGTTACAAGATTAAACGTTACGAAGATATTAAGTGCAACCCGCCATTTTGGAGTAGACCCACTCCCCTTTCCCGTTTTACTTGAAGGGAACAATAATTTATGAACCACAAGAAAGAAACCGTGCAGTGCTCCCCACACAACATACATCCACGATGCACCATGCCACAGACCGCCCACAACCATCGTTGTCATCAGATTGGCGTTCTTTCTTAACTTCGAACACCTGTTTCCTCCCAAAGGAATATATACATAATCTTTCAGCCAGGTGGATAATGAAATATGCCAACGATGCCAGAATTCAGTAGGATTCTGAGCCTTGAAAGGCGCCTTGAAGTTATCAAAAAAACTATAACCCATAAGCAATGCGAGTCCGATAGCCATATCGCTGTAGCCTGAGAAATCACAATATAGCTGAATGGTAAAGCCGTAAGCTCCCATGAGGGTTTCAAATCCTGAGTATAGCGCGGGATTATCGAAAACACGGTCCACGAAGTTTTGGCTCAGATAATCGGCAACTATCACCTTCTTTATCAGTCCGCACATTATCAGAAATAGACCCTCACTCACCATAGGAGCCGTCACCTCAGGATTTGCCTCAACCTGCGGCAGCATATCTTTGGCTCTAACCACGGGGCCTGCAAGCAGCGGGGGAAAGAAAGTGAGATAGAATGTATATGCCAGAAAGTCTCTGCACGCTTCAATTTCTCCACGATAAATATCCACTATGTAACTTATCGATCTGAACGTAAAGAAAGAGATTCCGGCCGGAAGCACTATATCGAGCGGATCTAAAGGCTTTCCCGCAAAATTGGCTATGGTTTCATAAAGAAGATTGAAATACTTGAAGTAAAACAGCATTCCAACGTTCATCACAACATTCAATGTGACAATTATCTTCTTTTGCCAGATATGTTTACTCTTCATCATCAACAGGCCAAGCACATAATCGCTGACGCAGACTCCAAGAAGAATAAAACAATATTCAGCAGAAGATTTATAGTAAAAATATAATGAAAACAGAATTATACTTATGAGTTTAAGTATTTTATGTTTTCTGAGAATCGTAACTATGCCTACGAATACCACGAAAAGTATGAGGAACAGCCCTGTGTTGAATAACAGCGGGTTGAACTCATCGTAAGCCAATAGTTTTATGAGTTTTTCCGAATCAAACATTTGACCTTATTTTAATCCGTCAATATCCTAAAGCCTCTCTTAACGCTTTATAAAGTAATTCACCCTGCAGTCGGTATCCCTTTCTTGTAAGATGCACACGGTCCTTACCGTAAAGACCGTCAGAAAGCCATTTACCGGAAGAATTATCCCCACCACTTACTTCATACCAGTCGTAAACCGGTATTCCTCTTGTCTTTCCATATTCGATTATGGCATTTCTCAATGGGAGTATATTCTGATTGATACCGTAGTTTTTTACTCTTGAAGTTACAGTTCGTGTTCTTCGTTTTCCTTTACGGGTTTTGCTTGGAACCCGTTTAGTTACACTCTTGTAATTAGCTCGCTGGCATTCCATTGGCGTTACAAGCAAGAACTGTACATTTGGATTTGATTCGCGAATATTAGTAAGCAGCTTGTCAATTGAAGTCGTGAAAGCCAGAGGATCGATCCTGCCGAAAGCTTCATTAGTACCTAATGATATGATTACGAGGTCTGGTGCCAGCGGCTTCAGTCCTTCTCCTACGGTTCCGATACGGTTATAGGTATCATAAGTGGCGCCATTATTGCCTATTGTATGATAAAATACACCTGGACGATGCCCTGAAAGATTTGCACCGTAAATTGTCAAATCGCCGGCGGAGTCGAAACTTATGGTCACACAGGTATATTCCCCTTCAAGCATTATCTGAGTATAGTCTTTTGAGGGAATTGAAAGGAAAGGAATCGGCTGTCCATCCTCATTGTAAACCGAAGTGACAAAAAATTGTCCGTTATGGAATACAGTGATGTCAGAAAATGGGTTATAATCATCTTCGCCCTTTGTAGCTATAGTCAGCTCGGATTTTCTGGAATTAGGAGAAACCGACGTTCCCGTGAATCCCATTGTCCGGCCCCATGGCGACTTCATCAATTTAGCTGCCTCCCATGAATCAGAACTCATGAATGTATAATCGAATGGCTGATTGGTTCCGCTCATCTTCAATGGAGTGACAAGTCCCCTGCCTGCATTACCCAAATCAAGCTGCAACATTTCTCTTACATTGGATGTGGAGAAGTCGGCCTGAAGATGGCTGTCGCCAATATGTACTATGCTGAGCGGACGATTGCTCACCTTTGATGCAGCCATCCTGAGGGCTTTCCAGTTATTGCCGTTAAGGTCGATATGATTCGAATCCGTTTTTATGTATGAGGGAATGGTTATTCCATTGTCATAGTCGGCCTCAGCAAACTCAATCTCGGGATTTACCCGAATATCCGTCTGCGACTCATCTACCATATCTATATCTGTTTGCGCGGAAGTATAGCATGTTCCGGCAAATGACAATATTAATATCAGGGCATATTTTCTCACTTGTACAAACTATTTATAATTGCGTTAAACAACGGTTCGGCGAGTTTTTGACCGCCTTTATGTGAAAGATGCACATAATCCTTATTGACTAATCCGTTTCGATTCCATTGCACCACGGCATCTTCGCCACCCATGGCCTCACGGGTGTCCCAGAACAGCACGTTATTACGCATGGCTACGCTTCTTTGCGTATCAATCATGTTACGGACTGTGGGCATCGAATGGACCTCTCCTCCTATTTTCTGTCCTCTGTCGCCTACTCCCATCAATAATATGTCGGCTGAAGGATAGACTTTTTTTATTTTTTCGATTACTTTATCCATCTTTCTCCCATATACGGAGTAATCTTTCTGTTTGGCCGACATCGCATTTATGCCAAACTCAAGAATAATTAAATCATAAGATATGTATTGGGATAATTTTGATGTAAGAGATTCATCTATATCTGCCAAGGATATACCCGAGAAGCCACGGGAAGACATGCAGTCTACCGATATGCCATTATTTCCATCAAGCCACACTCCAAGTCCGATTATACCTGGTGATGAGGTTTCGATTTCGAATCGGTCGGTAGGAGATGACAAATATATCTCCTGAACATCTGTCGAACCGGTTATATTGTGTAACACCCATTCATTATTCCCTCCGACCCTCGTTTTAATCACAGCGTTTTCGGGCGATATGAACAGAAAACGGGAGTTATCCCATTTGTCTAGATGACCGAATTTATTTACTCCTTTATACAAAGCTGTGGCATTACCTTCTGGAGTGAAATAATGCTGCATCACTCCTATATAGTTTTTCTTCCCTTTCTTGAAGTCATGGACCACCCATCCTTTTCCACCCTGCCTCACACTCTGGCGGAAACCGGGAAAATCAGAATAAAGGTTCATATACCCTACGCCATTGCCACCAAAACGATCCTGAAGCATTTCGCGAAGATTCTGAACCATTATATCTCCCTCTATATAACTGTCGCCAATCACTCCAATTCTCGCTAAAGTACCTGATCCTATGGCGGTTTTCAAATACCGTAAACCTTGCTGAGTAACGGTATAATCCTCCAAGACCACTAGATCGCCCTCCTTAATCGGCTGAATCTTGACAGAATCAGGAATAATACTGGTGGAAGGTGTCTCTACGGAATCCATATAACCGGGAGCCATGTATTCCTTTACCTCATTCTTGGCCGAATCATTGAGCATAATCTTTAAAAGCTCTGGATCCATATCATTCTCTTCCTCCGGAGTTTCTTTTTCCAAGGAGTCTGGCGAGGAGATCAAAATATCCGATAGAAGATTGTAATCATGCAATTTACCCCCAGAGATGGTACTCCATGGAATAAAAGACAGGCCTCCGAGAATCAGGAGGGCTACAATCAATATTATCAATAACTTATGGATAGGTTCTTTCATCTTTTTCCAAGGGTGTGTTTAGATGCTTTGATCTCAGAGAGCAGAGGTTCCATTTTTGCCTGGGCCTCATTCCATTCTGTCAGTGGTTTGCTTTTCTTTGTGATGCCGCCCCCGCCATATATATTATAGCGGTATCTGCCATCTGGGAGTTTCTCTACGAACGCGCTGCGCAGATTGACGAAGAAACGGGAATGGGAACCCTGCTTCATTCCGATCCATCCCCCATAGCAATGCCTTGAGTGATGTTCGAGCATCTCGATATATTTATGGGCGTTTTCCGTAGGATACCCACATACGGCTGGCGTAGGAGCAAGATTGGAAATGATACTTTCAGTGTTTATTTCGCCAAATGCCGATATCCGGTTACACAGGTGCTCAATCGTACCAAAAGATACGCATGTATCGCTCTCTATCTGAACTTCAAGTGCATGTCCCCTAAGAATCTCGACAATATAGTCGGTCACTGCATCATGTTCAAGTTTATTCTTTTCATCCCAATCTCCATTTGTGCCTTTTTCTCGGGTTCCGGCGAGAGAGACCGTATGGAGCTCACCTTTGAATGTGTCAATATCTGCGAGTAGTTCAGGTGTGGCTCCAAACCAAAGACCGGTATCGCGAGTGAAGTATATGAAACGGAAGCATGAGGGATTTTTCTGGAAATATCTAAACGCAACATTAACAGGATTCTCATCATCTGTCATGTTTACACACCTTGATATCACACATTTCTCCCGTCTGGAATTCAAGAGACTCGTCACAGTGACAATTTCAGCATCATAAATCTCCGGGCTGGTGGATTCATCCGAGGGATGTATGGTGGCGCCTGGCATCTTGTCAAAATCTGTAGCAAGAACCTCTTGGGCAGAAATCGCTGGTTCGATAACAGCCGGATGTATCTGATTGCCATTATCAAACATATTTATGAAAAATCCCTCGGAATCTGGCGCGTCAAGCATCGGGACATAAAGATATTCTTTCTCGGAATCCGGTATTGGATCCGCAAAAAAAGTATATTCTTTTTCTCCGGGATAGGAAAAAAGAACAAACGGAATGTTTAGAGCCGAACATTTCTTTGCGGCTTCAAATACTTCCTTAAGTTGACTATGCATCATAGTGGCACTCCTATAAGTTCATACGGGAGAGACTGTACTATTCTCACCTCTGTAAACTCACCTCTCTTCAATGGTCTTTTTTTCTCTATAAGCACTTCCGGATCCACTTCCGGTGAATCAAATTCTGTGCGGCCTACATAGAAATCCGGTTCCTCCCGGTCTATTATCACTCTGAAAACTTTTCCGATTTTACTCTCGTTGATTTCCGAGGAAATCTCCTCCTGCAAAGCCATTAACTGGTCAAGCCTCTTCTGCTTTGTGCTTTCCGGAATCTCATCCTTAAATTGTTTGGCTGCGAAGGTGTCTTCTTCCTCACAATAAGCAAATGCGCCCATTCGTTCGAATCTCTGCTCCCTTACAAAATCAAAAAGCTCTTGGAACTCATCCTCTCCCTCCCCGGGAAAACCGACCATTAAAGTGGTACGGATATGGATTCCCGGAACCCTTTTCCTGATTTCTGCAAGAAGGTCGCGGGTTTGCGCAGACGAGATATGTCTTCTCATATTGCCGAGAACATTATCTGAAATATGCTGAAGAGCTATATCAAGGTATTTACATACGTTTTTTCGACGAGCCATCACATCAAGCACATCCAAAGGAAAATCAGAAGGATACGCATAATGAAGACGAATCCATTCCACTCCATCAATTCCGGCAATGGTATCGACAAGCTGTGCAAGTTTCTTTTCGCCGTAAATATCTAAGCCATAACTCGAAAGATCCTGGGCTATCACATTGAACTCCTTTACCCCTCGGGCGCAAAGGCTCTTCACCTCATCTGCAATCGCCTCGATAGTGCGGGATTGGTGTCGTCCGGTAATAAGGGGTATGGCACAGAAGGCACAGAATCTATTGCAACCTTCTGAAATTTTCAGATAAGCATGATGTTTCGGTGTGGTGATGATGCGGTCATATTTAGAAACGGCAGGAGATAAGCCGGAAACACATTTTACTATTCCCGGCCAATCTGTTTTTCCAAACCAGCCGTCTACTCCTTCAATCTCCTTCGGAAGAATATCACGATAGCGTTCAGAGAGACACCCCATCACGTAAACAGCTCTGATGTGGTTCTGCTCTTTTTGCTGTACCCATTGAAGAATCGTATTAATGGACTCTTCTTTGGCATCACCTATAAAGCCACAAGTGTTGATTACAACAATGTCGTTCTTTTCTGGCTTTTCAGATTCAAAGACCACATTTATCCCTGTATCTGAAAGCATTTTCATAAGGCGCTCGGTGTCAATAAGATTTTTTGAGCAACCAAGCGATATGATATTTACCCTCGGGAGCTTCATTTCTTATCGCCAAAGAGTGATTCTATGAACTCTTTTTTATGGAACACCTGCAGATCATCAATTCCTTCGCCCAGGCCGATATATTTAACCGGGATCTTGAACTGATCGCTGATACCGATAACAACTCCGCCCTTGGCTGTGCCGTCAAGTTTGGTTATTGCCAGCTCATTGACCTGAGTGGCTGCGACAAATTGTTTGGCCTGTTCAAATGCATTCTGTCCCGTGCTACCGTCTAATACCAGCAGCACTTCATGGGGCGCGTCAGGAACAACCTTCTTCATCACATTGCGGATTTTTGTAAGTTCATCCATAAGCCCTTTCTTATTATGAAGACGTCCTGCTGTATCAATGATTACTACGTCCATATTGTTGGCTTTGGCGCTCTGAAGGGTATCAAATGCCACAGAAGCCGGATCGGCACCAAGCTTCTGCTTTACCACCGGAACACCGGCACGTTCACCCCACGCATCAAGTTGCTCCACAGCAGCCGCTCGGAATGTATCGGCGGCGCCAAGCATCACCTTATTGCCGGCTTTCTTAAACTGCGCGGCAAGCTTTCCGATAGTAGTTGTCTTCCCTACGCCGTTCACGCCCACCACCATGATGACATGAGGATTGCCGGTATGAGGTACCGTAAAATCCTCTATCTGAATTTCCTCCTCGTTCTCACCAAGGAGCTGTGATATTTCGTCAACCAGAAGAGAATTTAGCTCTGAGGAATTCACATATTTATCTCGAGCCACTCTTGACTGAAGACGCTCAATTATTTTAAGAGTCGTTTCTACGCCTATGTCACTGGTGATGAAAATCTCCTCAAGATTATCAAGAAAATCATCATCTATAGTTTTTTTCCCGGCTATTGCACGGGCTATTTTGCTGAACACACCGGTCTTGGTCTTTTCAAGGCCTTTGTCAAGAGTCTGTTTCTTCTCTTTGGAAAAAAAGTTGAATAAACCCATAGTAAATTACTGGTCAAATACTTGATTTTACTCTGCTCGGATTTGCCGGACATGCGTTTTACACATCCTGCACCATAGGCGCATCTGATAGTCCGACTCCGGTTGGAGCTGTTGCTTTAATGTGCAAATTTAGCATTTTTTATTTATAAGGACAACTTATGGGTATCATTACTCTAAAACAAAATGTCGCCCCGAAAACAATCGGAACGACATCTTTGAACTATAAGGTAATATTAATCTCAATCTATTTGAACCACGAGGAAATTCGAGGCTGCCCAGAAGCGGCTCGGATTAGTAATAACCAATACCTTTTCCCCGTTGGCCGCTTCATCTATGCGGTAAGAATCAGAAGGCTGAGAAGTCATAACCTTAGCTTTCTTGCTGTGAAGAGGAAGTTGCTTGAGTGTGCGCTTATCTGCATGGGTGAAATATGACAGTTCATAATCCCCCTGCATGATTTTTGTTTTTCTGAGGAAGCCGGTTTTAATTATATTATTGGCCTGCAGTTCCTTTTTGGAGCCGAGAGCATAATAGCAGGTATTCAGCTCATTAGTGAGAGTCACAGCCTCCTGTTCGGCCTGCTCACGACTTTCTTTCTCCGTCGCTACTGTCGAATGGAGTGAATCAACCGTAGTGTTGAGTTCAGCAATCTTAATGTTGGCGGCCTTGAGCTGTTCATTAAGAGTATTGATCATCTCCTGGTTCTGAGCTATCTGATCTTTAAGGCTCTGGATGGTCTTGTTCAGTGTGGTATTCTTATTGCCGGATTCATTAAGTTTTTTCTCCAGTTCCTCAAGTCTCTGACGGCGCTGAGCGAGAGCCTCGCTGATTGCCGCCATATCATTCTTTATCTGCTGACGTTTAGATGTAGATTCGCCATTGACAGCCGAAGGAGTCGCAACAATATATTCCATACTTTTAATCTGCATCATATCGGATGAGATATCATTCAGCAAAGAAAGAAGGCTATCCTGGGTTGCAACGCGAAACGCGAGTTCATCCTTTGTCATTGTGATGGTGGTGTCATTGGCAGAGGTCTCTTCTTTTGAATTTTTGGTACATGAGCCGACGGACAGAGCCATGATTACTGCCACGGACGCAATAAAACTTTTGTTCATAATCTTCTTCGTTTTTAACTATTTATTGCTTTGAAACGTTTTGTATTTGTTTTTATGAGGAACCGTCTGGGTTTCGGTTTCCGACGGGCCCAACACTATAACAATTTCCCCTTTAGGGTTGTTTTGGGAATAAAACGCCAAAAGCTCGCCCAAAGTTCCACGGACAGTCGTCTCATGAAGCTTGGATATCTCCCGGCTCACCGAAGCCGGACGGTTTTCACCACAGACCTCCTTCAATTGTTCAAGCGTCTTCAAAAGCCGCAAAGGAGACTCATAAATTATTACGGTTCTTTTTTCCTCGGCTATCTCACTAAGCCTTTTTGACCTCCCCTTTTTAGGAGGAAGAAAGCCCTCAAAACAAAACCTTTCACAAGGCAAACCGGAATCCACCAGCGCTGGAACAAACGCCGTAGCGCCCGGAAGGGTCACCACATCTATCCCCTTTCTCCGGCATTCCCTCGACAAAAGAAATCCCGGGTCTGATATACCTGGAGTACCGGCATCAGTTATAAGAGCTATATTTTCCCCACCTTCAAGCCTTCCTACCAGACCCTCCACAGTGGAATGTTCATTGAACTTGTGATGACTTGACATTGGAGTATCGATGCCAAAATGCTTAAGAAGCATTCCCGATGTACGCGTGTCTTCGGCTAGAATCAGGTCGGCATTTCGCAATATGGTTATAGCCCGTTGGGTCATATCCTCAAGATTCCCCACGGGAGTCGGAACCATAAATAGCGTCCCAGACATATTTATTCCAATTAAATTCTCCTTAACAAATATAATCAGTTCGTGAATTTGGCCGTAACGATTCTGATGAAATCCTTCACATCTTCATTATTAGGATCCCAACACATATCGTTATAGAAGTAATCCTCTACTTCTTCGCGGCTGGTCATGGCATCTACAACATCGAGCGCCTCGTTCATATCAATATCACTGTTGCCAAAGAGCTCTCTGCGGAAGCGGAATTTATCATTGAGCGTGAACTCAACGAATCGGTCTGAAAGAACGGGAGGAACTTCCTGGTCATCATCCTCTTCAACATTGAGATTCTCCGCAGCGGCAGGCATTGCAACTTCCGCAGTGCTTTCACTCCCTTCTTTCAACTTCGGTTCCTCAGCAAACGAGCTGTCACTTTCAAATGATTCAGATACATTTTCTAATGGAATAAAATCGCTTGGAGATTCAACAAACATATCGGATTCGCCCATTTCATCCGGCTGCTCTTCCGAGTAGACAAGCTCCACTTCTATATCGTCATCAGCCTGCACTTCTGAAACCTCGCAGTCCGAAACCGTTTCTTCCGTATTCTCAAATGCATCTTCTCTTTCCTCCAACTGAGTGGCAGCAGCTATAGCATCCCCGTCATTTGGCATCTCTGTACCGTCTTCTTTTTCGGTATGAGATCCGCGTGATTCACACAGATTCCTTACGGAAGCTTCCAATAAAGAGACTTTATCTTTCAGCATTGCATACACAACGTCAGGGGCTGTATCCTCCCTGGTCGAGATCAGAGAAAGCAGGCCTTCAATCTCGAGGCACTGTTTCAGTAATTCGTCAGCTTTATTTGCCATAATCAGAATGTTTGTAAGAGCCTACAAAGGTACTATAATTTTTCGATTAGAAGTTTTTGAAGATATTTTTTTAAAGCTGCTCTGGAGCATCCAAAGTCATTCGACATTATTACAATCAAATGCGACGGGTTCTGCATTTCATCCAACCGATATCCGGCATAGCACTGTACATCGTTGACACTGCCCGATTTAAGCACAAGAGCACCCTCCAGATCAGTATCACTCAAGAATCGCTTTACGGTTCCTTCCTGACCCGCAAGCGGAAACAGATTCACAAAAACATTATTCTCATTATGGTTAGCTGCCATCCATGATAGTACATCGGCCAGAAAATATGCCGTCAGCCTGTTGTCACGCGACAGGCCGCTGCCGTCTTTTATACTGATATCCTTAATATCAGCGCCTCTATTCGCCCAGATTTCCCTCTCGACATCAAGGGCTTTTTCCCTGCCACCGGGAGCGAGCGTATTAAGCATGGCTTCTGCATACAAATTGTCGCTTCTGTGCATCATGCTTCGTAAAATATCTATAATCTCGGGCGATTCGTTAATGTATAATTCTGTCTCGTCACCCTCCGCATTGTTGCTCTTGATTCCGCCAATTTTCACTCCCCTATCATTAAGCGTCTCTTTAAGCTTTAAGCTAAAACTCGCTTGTGGATTTGGGTTTGATGTAATTTCGGTTCGCCCTCGCTTTAACACTCTACCCGAAGCTTTGATGGCATTGGTTGTTCTGTTCCGATTTATCGAAAAGCCTTTTTGAGTTCGTATAAATTTGACTGTACCATCAGGAACGGGAGGATTGGTTTTCAAAGAAGGGAATTTAATAGCCATTCTGTTATCAGCATAATTAAAAGCATGATACCCCGTACCGTAAGGCCTTATCAAGTCAGTATCTTTCCACCCTGTAGGCACCGGTTCTTCCATCCATGAAGGATAGCTGATTATCACATCTCCATTTATCATATTAACTCCCATGGAAACAATCTTTTCCGCGATACTGTCCGTGATGCCGGCCGTAGAGGGGAAAAAGGCGGATTCAACAGTCGGATCCCCTGAAGCATATAATATTATATCGCCTTTAAGAATGCCATTTTCAATTGTCCCGTTAGTAGTCACTCTGGTTCTGAACCTCGCAGAAGAATCGCCACTTGAAAGCACTGAAGCCGCTGTGACAATTTTCATTACACTCGCCGGCATAAGCGGTAGCTCGCCGTTAAGATCGAGCACAACTTCCCCGGTTTTTAGATCTTCTATATAAATTGATGTTTTATCTGTATTAAAACCGGCTGATTCAAGGCGGTTCACATATTGAGCTGTTGCCGGATTTGTTGCTATAACGATAAAAAATACGGCAGATATGATATTGAAAAAATTTCTTGACATAGGAAAGTGAAAATTGAACGCGAATTTACACCCTTGTTTTGAATCTGTCAACCCAATAAATATTAAAACGGCATCCTCTCTATGAAAAAAATCTATTGCGTAGCCACCCACGATATTGCCTTTTCTCGCCTCCCATTTACTCAAATTTTAATTATATATAGCAATATTTTTAGTAACTTCGCGGCCGAAATCATTTCCCGGATCACCAGAGCGACTGTTATGGTAAGTAAAACCCGCGACAAATTAATAGAAGTAGCCAGACAGCTATTCGTCTATAAAGGTGTAGAAAATACCACCATGAACGATATAGCGGCCGCCTCAGACAAGGGGCGACGTACAATTTACACCTACTTCAAAAACAAGAGGGAAATATTCAATGCCGTAGTTGAAATGCAGAGCGATGCTATAATAAGTCGCCTCCAGGAAGTGGTTTTGTCCGACCTTGAGCCGGAAGAAAAGCTCCGTGCCTATCTGAAATTGCGGTTTAATGTATTTAACCAGTCAATTCCTCGCGTGGAGAGCAAAGCCCACATGCTCTTTACCAGAGATCATCGAAGGAACATACGCATCAATCAGCTCGCGCTCGTAAAGGAACGCGCGCTATTCGCCTCTCTTTTACATCAGGGTGTCGAGGCAGGTGCGTTCGACGCCGTGCAGGCTCAGAAACTCCCCTGGCTGCACACCCTCGCCTTCCAGGCATCCGACTACCTTCAAAGTAACGGTATGTTTGAATCTTTCGGCGCCGACCCCGATGAAATATGCGGGAACATGATTGATTTTATCGTAACAGGACTAAGAAAAAAGCAGGAAACTATCTAACGAATAAACTTAATAATATGAAGTTACTAGAAGGAAAAACCGCCCTTATCACAGGCGCAGCCCGCGGTATCGGCAAGGCTCTCGCTCTCAAATTCGCGTCAGAAGGAGCCAACATTGCATTTACCGACCTTGTTATAGACGAAAATGGCAAGGAGACCGAAAAAGAAATCGAAGCTTTCGGAGTGAAAGCAAAAGGATATGCATCAAATGCTGCTGATTTCAATCAGACTAAAGAAGTTGTAGCCAAAGTAAAGGAAGACTTTGGATCTATCGATATCCTGGTCAACAATGCCGGCATCACCAAGGATGGCCTGATGATGAGAATGACCGAGCAGCAGTGGGATGCCGTGATAAACGTCAATCTCAAAAGTGCATTCAACTTCATCAACGCCGTTCTTCCCATCATGCTTCGCCAGCGTTCAGGCAGCATAATCAATATGGCATCTGTCGTAGGTGTACACGGAAACGCCGGACAGTCCAATTACGCTGCCTCCAAAGCCGGCCTGATCGCACTTGCCAAGAGTATTGCACAGGAAGTCGGCTCACGTGGAATCCGCGCCAACGCTATTGCCCCCGGCTTTATTGAAACTGCCATGACTGCCGCCCTTCCCGAAGAGGTCCGCGAAGAATGGGCCAAGAAAATTCCTCTTCGCCGTGGAGGCAAGGTAGAGGATATCGCCAATGTAGCCACCTTCCTTGCGAGCGACATGTCAAGCTACGTTACCGGCCAGGTAATTCAGGTTGACGGAGGTATGAATATGTAATCTCCATAGTCCGAAAACATATAACGCTAACATCAATTAGAGCCGGGGCGACAAAGTGTTATCGCCCCGGCTCTAAACTTTGTAAAGCAATCAGTTCGCGAGTCCATTTTCATCCGAGCCTTTTTCTTCTCTTAAAAAAGTTAAATGGCGCAGAGTATGTTCAATAGAGCTTTTGCTCTTTGCGAAAAAAGGCTTATCTTTGAAAAAAATATAGGATATGCTCACATATAACACCCGTCAAAAGCCCCTGACGCTTTCCGCATACGGCCGAAACGTTCAGAAGATGGTTGACCACTGTCGTTCTATTGAGGATCGCGAGGAAAGGAATGCTTGTGCGCGCGAGATAATATCTACCATGACGTCATTGCTCCCAGAAATCAAAAATGAAGAGGGATACGAACGGCGCCTGTGGGATCACCTTGCAATTATGTCCGACTTCCAGCTGGATATTGATTGGCCCTACGAGGTTATTCGTCCCGACAATCTCCAATCTGCCCCGGACCCGGTTGGCTATGGCAAGAATATGATACGCTTCAGGCATTACGGTGCGATTCTTCCCCGCCTCATTGATTCAGCTGCAGCGATGGAGGAGGGTGAAGAACGGCTCGAATTGGTGAAGCTTATTGCCAACCAGATGAAAAAATTGCTTATGGCGCTGAATAACGACGTGGAGGATGCAAAAATTTTTGCCGATCTTGCCGAAATGTCGCATGGTGCAATCATCATTGATGCTACCTCAATGCCTCTGCGGGAATATAAGATAGCTCCTCAACCGTCAGGAAAGAAAAAGAAGAAAAAGAAATAAAATTTCGCTTGTCAGATCTCAACATTTCCGTTTTCAGAATTTAAGGATGATCACTTCAGACGAAATAATAGAAATAGGCGCTTTTGTAAAACCCCATGGTGTCAAAGGCGAAATCAGTGCGCAAATAGACTATGAGATAGACCTACAGGAGCTCAAATGTCTCATCATTGACATTGACGGTATCTTTGTGCCTTTTTTTGTAAAATGCGTCCGGCCTAAGTCAAGCCATTCCGTTTTGGTCACTCTTGATGATGTGAATTCAGATGTTGAAGCCAAGGACTTTTCCGGAAAATCCATTTTTGCACTTAAAGCAGATTTCTACGCCCAGCTGCCCGAAGGTGATTCTGATGTGGAAGGCGGAGTCTATCTATCAGATCTCATCGGTTTTGTTCTTAAAGATGATTCTGGCAAGCCGCTTGGTACAGTCGTGGATTTTGATGATTCCACTGCCAATCTGCTTCTCAAGATCAAACCGATGGATGAAGCCGGCTCAGAGTTTTATTTGCCTGCGGCCGATGATTTGATTTCGGAGATAGACACTGAGTCCAAGATTCTGACAATGGAAATTCCTGACGGTATCCTGTCGCTTTGATAACCATTTATAAGATTCCGAAATGAGCACTATAAAAGAGTTCGATGAAAACGAAGCCATAAAAGCAATGCGGGCTTCACTTCCGGAAGGGAGGTCTCAAGTATATAGCGACGACGATCTTCTGAATCTCGTTGATATAATCTGGGATTATTATGAAATCAACGGTCTTCTTGAAATTGACATGGATGAAGACGAAACAGAAGTATCTGTAGCCGACATCGTCGACTATGCCGAAAGAATGATTCGCAAGGACAAAGGCGCCAATATAGCGCCCGATGACATTCCGGGCCTTGTGGAGGCAGAACTCGATTATGAAAATTCTCTTTTGAATTAATAGCTAATTCTGAAAAATCATATCCCAACGCGACAAATGAACAGAACAATAATCATAGCGATATGCATATTGATAGGATCGATATTTTCGGTCCCGTTTACAGTTGCGCAGCAACATGAGGCATATTCCAACTATGATGAAGCTACGTTCATGGATATGGATTTTGAGCCTAACATTGCCTCTCCGGCAGTTCCTCGTGAGAATCACCTTCTCATTACACGATATGTGAAAAAAATAGCAAATTCGATAAAGTCACAGTACACTGTGGATCTGATGAGAGAAGGAGAGGTAATGGTCATCACCATTCCTACTGATGACCTGTTTCTGCCTAACGACACTTTGCTTTACACCACCTCCGGACCACTTCTTGCTGGCCTTGAAAAAGTATTGTCCGATCCTTACATGTGGAAACTTGTAATCGCTATACATACCGATGATACCGGCTCAGAATACTATCGTGAATTTTTATCAAGAAACCGGTTGAATTCAGTGTATGACTGGCTTATGGACCGTATAGATTCCGGAAACTTGCCTGAAGATCTAATTGTTATCCCCTTCTCCATGGCATCTTCTGTCCCGGTGCTTCCAAACGATACAAGAAAAAACCGGTCAAAAAACCGGCGTCTTGAATTATACTTCATTCCGGGTCCGGAAATGATTGAAAAAGCCTCTCGCCACACTCTGTTCTGAATAGTATCGAAAATCAAACATAAAAATCATATCATAACTAAAAATGGCAAAGGAACTTAAAGACCTTACAAAACGTGCCGACAATTATTCTCAATGGTACAATGACCTCGTAGTAAAAGCTGATCTGGCTGAGCAGTCACCCGTTAGAGGTTGTATGGTAATAAAACCCTATGGATATGCAATCTGGGAAAAGATGCAGCAGCAGCTTGACCGTATGTTTAAGGAAACCGGCGTACAGAATGCCTACTTTCCTCTCTTTATTCCTAAATCATTTTTATGTCGTGAAGCCGAACATGTGGAAGGCTTTGCAAAAGAGTGTGCCGTTGTTACCCACTATCGTCTTAAAAACGACCCGAATGGAAACGGTGTTGTTGTAGACCCAGATGCTAAACTCGAAGAAGAACTTATCGTACGCCCCACATCCGAAACCATCATCTGGGGTACATATAAAAATTGGATTCACAGCTATCGCGATCTCCCATTGCTTTGCAATCAGTGGGCAAATGTTGTCCGCTGGGAGATGCGCACCAGAATGTTTTTAAGAACCGCCGAGTTCTTGTGGCAGGAAGGCCACTGTGCGCATGCCACTGCCGAAGAATCCGAGATGCGCACCGTCCAGATGATCAATCTTTACGCGGACTTTGCTGAGAAATATATGGCTATGCCAGTAATCAAAGGTGTAAAATCAGCAAACGAGCGATTCGCCGGCGCATTGAACACCTACACTATCGAGGCCATGATGCAGGACGGCAAAGCTCTCCAGTCGGGTACTTCACATAATCTCGGCCAGAATTTTGCAAAGGCTTTTGATGTAACATTTGTAAATAAGGACAATCAGCCCGAATATGTCTGGGCTAACTCATGGGGTGTATCCACCCGTCTGATGGGTGCTCTCATCATGACACACTCCGACGACAACGGACTTGTCCTTCCTCCTCACCTCGCTCCTATCCAGGTAGTCATAGTGCCTATCTATAAGAATTCCGACCAGCTTGCTGAAATCAGCAAAGCTGTCGATCCTATCGTTGCAAAACTTCAGGCAGCCGGCATAAGTGTGAAATATGATGACGCTGAGAACCGCCGTCCTGGATTCAAGTTCGCAGACTACGAACTCAAAGGTGTGCCTGTGAGACTTGCTATAGGCCCGCGTGATATTCAGAATAACACTGTTGAAGTAATGCGTCGAGATACCTTGGAAAAATCCGAACACCATCTTGATACCATAGCTGATTATATCCCCAAGCTGCTTGAGGAAATCCAAAGCAATATTTACCGCAAGGCGTTGAACTTCCGTGATTCAATGACACGTACTGTCGATACCTACGATGAATTTAAAGAGGAAATCGAAAAAGGCGGCTTCATTCTTGCTCACTGGGATGGCACCACCGAAACAGAGGAGAAAATCAAGGAGGAAACCAAGGCCACCATTCGATGCATCCCCTTGGATGGAGACAAGACTCCCGGAAAATGCATGGTTACGGGTAAACCGTCAGCCCAGCGTGTGATTTTCGCCCGCAACTATTAATTTCACTCCTTTCAACTTATCTTCGATATAATGACTCAGGATGAATTGATAAACCTTCTCGCAGAAAAGGAGGGGGTATCACCTTCAGTTACCGGTCTCATGGTTAAAACAGTGGCTGAATGTATCGCCGACAATTGTCGGCGCATGGATGCCGTGGCGATTCCCGGCTTCGGAACTTTTCAGCCGCAGAAATCCGATGAACGGATAGTTGTTGATAAATCCGGAGCCAGAACGCTTCTCCCTCCGGAAATATCGTTGCTTTTCCGCTCCAGTGTGTTACTTCGTAAAAAACTTTTAGGATGAACGAGAAAATACCTATAAAGGTACTGTCGGAACAGGTTGCATCTCGAGTCAATATTGAGAGTTCCGATGCTCAGGATGCGATTAAGAGTATCTTTGCACTTATCGCCGACGTACTGAAAGAGGGTAAGTCTGTTACCATAAACGGACTTGGAACTTTTTCGCCCGACGTAAATCCGCTTGAACCGGTAGCTTTTATGCCTGATCCGGAACTGGCTGATGAGCTTAACGCGCCATTCTCAATGTTTGAGCCTGAGCGCTTGTCCGACTCCGTCAGCGAAGCTGATTTAAACAACATTGGAATGCCTGAACAGCAGCCGGTGGACAGCACGGTTTCAGCCACAAAGGTTGAAACGCAATTCGCTCCGTCGGTGAAAGTGGTAAATGTACCCACGCCTGAACCTGTCAAGGAAAATTCCGGGTGGGCGTCCTCTCTTGCAGATAAAATCTCACAAGAGGTTACTGATGTTGAGGTGGAGGTTGAAGCTCCCGTAATTATTCAGGAAAAAACTATCAGTGTTCCAGAAAAAGAAGTTGTAGCCCACATTTCTACCACGCCTCCCAACGAAACACCGGCAACCAACGAAAGCCCCGAAACCCCACACACATCAGCTCCCCACAACTTCTCCCGCAAGGTCGAATCCACTGAACATATTCCGGCTCCCAAACCGGTTTCTAAAACCGCCACTCCCCCATCCTCACGCCCCGCACTTGAGGTTCCGGAATGGCCAGAAGAGGAAACCACAGTTGAAGAACGTCCTAATTATGAAAGCCCTACGGCTGCAGAAGATGGATCTCGTTTCAAATCCGGCTTCTTCTGGGGACTCATCGTCGGACTGCTGCTAGGCGCGCTGATTCTTTTCGGCTATGCCATGTATTTTTCCACTACCGTATAATCAATAAGTATTGATTTAATGAATACAATAACTGGTCGCAACAGAGATAAAACTGTTGCGACCTTTTAATCACATAAACGAATAATATATAATTTTAACATAGGTTTTTACATTTTAAGGTGTTCGATTAATTAATTTTGTATGTAACTATCACAACAATTATTTGTCAAACGCATTATTATAGTAAGGATTATTATAGTGAGCGATAAAATTAGAATATTTCAAACTGCATAATAAATTATGAACGAACCTGTCAACATACGGGAGCTCAACGATCTCGTAGCCAGCAAAAACAATTTCGTAGCCCTGATCACTCAAGGAATGGATCAGGCGATTGTAGGTCAGAAACATCTTGTGGATTCTCTTCTTATTGCCATTCTTGCTAACGGCCACGTGCTTCTGGAAGGTGTTCCCGGCCTCGCCAAGACCTTGGCAATAAAAACTCTGGCTCAAGTAATAGATGCTAAATTCAGCCGTATCCAGTTTACTCCCGATCTTCTCCCGGCCGATGTTATAGGTACAATGGTCTATAGCGTTCAGAAAGAACAGTTCCAGATAAAGAAAGGCCCTATTTTCGCGAACTTCGTGCTGGCCGATGAAATTAACCGAGCTCCGGCCAAAGTACAGTCTGCATTACTGGAGGCCATGCAGGAGCGTCAGGTTACCATTGGGGAGCGTACTTTCAGACTTGACGAGCCGTTCCTGGTAATGGCAACACAGAACCCCATTGAACAGGAAGGCACCTATCCCCTTCCCGAAGCCCAGGTGGACCGCTTCCTTCTTAAAGTCGTGATTGGCTATCCGTCGAAAGAGGATGAAAAAATCATCATCCGTCAAAATATCTCTCCTGTAAAACGCGAGATTCGTGCCCTTCTCCGTCCCGAGGAAATTATAGATGCGCAGAAGGTCGTTGAACGCATTTATCTCGACGAAAAAATCGAACGGTATATTGTCGATATTGTATTTGCTACCCGTCAGCCGGCCGAATATGATCTTAAAAATCTTGAGAATATCATTTCCTTCGGAGCTTCGCCGCGTGCCTCCATCGGTCTCGCCCGTGCATCGCGCGCCTATGCGTTCCTCCGTCAGCGAGGATATGTGATTCCGGAAGATGTACGCGCCGTGTGCCACGATGTTCTTCGTCACAGAATAGGTCTTTCCTACGAGGCAGAGGCCAACAATATCACAGCCGACGAAGTAATTTCAGAAATACTTGACAAGGTTCAGGTTCCCTGATTCTCCGGAAGAAATACAATATTTGAGAATCTGATTATTGATTGCCGCAACTAAACTATCTCTATGGAAGCAAGTGAACTTCTTAAAAAAGTTCGTAAAATCGAAATAAAGACGCGCGGTCTCTCGCAAAACATATTCGCGGGTGAATACCATACGGCGTTCAAGGGCCGAGGTATGACCTTCTCGGAAGTCCGCGAGTATCAGTACGGAGACGACGTGCGCGATATCGACTGGAATGTGACTGCCCGCCATAATCATCCTTATGTAAAGGTTTATGAAGAAGAGCGCGAGCTTACCGTCATGCTTCTTGTCGATGTTTCCAATAGTCGTATGTTTGGTGCGGATGGCGACGAGAAACGCGAAGTCATAGCCGAAGTTGCAGCCACGATCGCATTTTCCGCCATCCAGAATAATGATAAAATCGGAGTGATTTTCTTTTCCGATAAGATTGAGAAATTTATCCCGCCTAAAAAAGGCAGGAAGCACATACTTTTCATCATCAGTCAGCTCCTTGATTTCCAGCCCGAAAGCAAAGGAACCGATATTTCTGTAGCTCTCAGATATTTCACTGATGCTCTCAAAAAAAGATGTACTACCTTCCTTATCTCTGATTTTATCGACGACCATGACTACTGTACCGCAATGTCAGTAGCGTCCAACCGGCATGATGTAATCTGCATTCAGGTCTACGACAAACACGACGCTCAGATACCTGATATTGGCTTGGTACAGGTCTCTGACCTCGAGACCGGCGCTGTTCGCTGGATTAATACTTCATCGTCAAAAGTCAGGAAAGCCTACGGAAAATGGTGGTATGAACGTCAGCAGACTCTAATGGAAACGGTCTCTAAATGTAGGGTTGATATCGCGGCCATTGATACATCCGAAGACTTTGTGAAAGCTCTGATGGGATTGTTTAAGAAACGTGTGCTTAGAAGATGAATATGAAACAATATTTCAAACATATAATAGCATTTTGCTGTTGCGTGGTAATGTTCCTGCCACTCAATGCCGCTCCATCGAGATTCACCGCTAAAGTGCAGCTTGATTCCGTGTATATTCTCATGGGCAAACAGACTCCCTTACACGTAGAAATAGTGGGCCCGTTGACTGAAACTGGAGGGATCATTACCGCCGACTCGCTTTGGCGCGATGTAGAAGTCGCATCTTTGAGCGAGCCGGTTATTACCGATCTCGGCAACGGACGCAAACAGTTGAATCAGGATGTAATCATACAGGCTTTCGATTCAGGAATGTATACCCTGCCTCCTGTAATCTATCTACAGGAAGGAGAGACGGTTTTTTCGAATACCCCGGTTCTTAAAGTGCTACCGGTTCCGGTTGACAGCATGGTAACTGTTCACGACTATGCTGATGTGGCCGATGTCAACCGTCATATTCTCGATTATTTCCCGGACTGGTTCTCCGATTATGGCATCTGGATTATCCTGGCGATTATCCTGGTGGCTGTATGTGTGTTTGTTTACATGAAGTGGTTGCGCAAAGGAACTCTGCCTCTCATTCCCAAGAAGAAACCGGAACCCCCTTACGATGTGGCCGTCAAATCCCTGGAGGCGCTGCACAGCGAGCATCTTTGCGAGCGTGGACAAGTCAAGGAATACTATACCCGGCTTACCGATATCCTTCGTGTTTATCTTCACAGGCGTTTCGGAATCAACGCTATGGAAATGACTTCGACTGAAATACGTGCGGCTGTTCGCAAGAACCAGGAGACGCGTCCCAGCGAAGCATATATGGCTAAGATTCTTGAAATCTCCGACTTTGTTAAATTCGCCAAAGTAAGGCCGATGCCTGAGGATAACGAACGAGCGTTCCGCGATGCGATGCAGTTTGTAGAAGACACCAAACCGGTGGAAGTAGCCCCGGAAGAAGAGGCGTCTGATGAGAACGTCGGGAAACCGGCAGTTAACACAACTAAGAAAAAAGAAGAAAAGAAATAAATCGACATGATTTTTGCCCATCCGTCATATCTCTGGCTTCTGCTTTTGCTCCTGCCTTATATAGGCTGGTATATATGGAGACACCGCACCGACTTTCCGTCGCTTTCGCTGTCTACCACGGCTCAATTTGCCCGGCTTCCGATAAGTTTCAAAGAGATACTTCTGCATGCCATGTTCGCATTGCGTTTGCTCTGCATCGCAGCACTCATAGTGATTCTGGCCAGGCCGCAGACTCGGGATAACTGGAGCACTTCCCGCACCGAGGGAACTGACATTGTGCTCGCTCTTGATATTTCCACAAGTATGCTTGCCCGTGATTTCAAGCCGGACCGTTTCGAAGCAGCAAAGAATGTAGCATCAAAATTTGTCGCCGGACGTGAGACAGACAATATTGGCCTTGTGATTTTTGCCGGTGAAAGCTTTACCGCTGTTCCCATGACAACCGACCGTTCAATGCTCGTGAACTACATCCACGATGTGAGAATGGGAATGCTGCAGGACAATACAGCCATCGGCGACGGACTCGCAACCTCCATCAACAGAATAAAAGAAGGACATGCCAAGTCTAAAAGCATAATTCTACTTACCGACGGCTCCAACAATACCGGAAATGTAGCGCCTCTCACCGCCGCTGAAATAGCCAGACAGCTCGGCATAAAAGTATATACTATCGGTATCGGCCGTAACGGGATGGCGCCCTACCCGGCTGAAGACGAATTCGGAAGAATGTCGTTTGTGAATATGCCCGTTGTCATTGATGAGGCAACCCTCAAACAGATAGCATCCCTGACCGGAGGAAAATATTTCCGTGCCACGGACAATAATGTTCTTGCCCAGGTGTTTGAAGAAATCGACAAACTCGAGAAAACCGAGCTCGATGTAAGAAACTTCTCCCATACTGAAGACAATTATTTGCCGTGGGCCGTTCTTGCGTTGCTTCTCATAGTTGTCGAGCTTGTATGCCGACAGACCATTGTCAGAACTCTCCCCTGAAGCATTTACTCGGTTACAACTTTTCCAGATTTTAGATAAGATATAACATCATGATAAATTTTGCGAATCCTCAGCTGCTCTATCTCCTTCTGATAGTACCGGTCATAGCTGGCCTGTACTTTCTCGGGCGTGCCGCACGCAAACGCAAGCTAAAAAAATTCGGTAAAGTAAATATCATTCGGAATCTAATGCCCGAAGCTTCCCGATACATGCCCGGTGTCAAGATAATTATAGAGCTGCTTGCAGTTGTTTTCATAATAATTGCCATTGCACGTCCCTACGTCACCAATTCTGACTTCGGAGCGAAAGAAGAAGAGACATCTGCCGGCATTGAAGTTATGATCTGTTTCGACCTTTCCAACTCCATGCTGGCCTCATCCACAGATGACCCCAAGGGTGTAAGCCGCCTTCAGAGAGCAAAATTTATCCTTGAAAAACTTCTGGATAAACTTGGCAATGATAAAGTGGGACTGATAGTATTTGCGGGTGACGCCTATACTCAGCTTCCCATCACTTCCGATTTTATTTCGGCAAAGATGTTCATCAACAATCTTAACACTGATGCTGTTCCCACGCAGGGCACTGCTATCGGAGCAGCGCTGAACATGGCCATTAATTCCTTCACCCCCGACAGCGATTTCCAGAAAGCCATCATTCTCATCACAGATGCCGAGAATTTTGAAGATAACGCCATGGAAGAAGCCAAACGTGCTGCTGATGCCGGTATTCAGGTTGATGTAATTGGTCTTGGTACAGTGAAAGGCAATCCGATTCCAATCAATGCCACCGGCACCGAATTCATGACAGATTACGAAGGCAATCAGGTCAAGACCGCCCTCAATGAACAGCTTGCCGATGAAATAGCTAAAGCCGGCAACGGCATCTATATTTGGGGAGGCGACAGAAATGTGGTAGATCAGCTTTCTGATCAGCTTGACCGTCTTTCGAAAACGGAATTCAAACGCTCCGCAGCGCCTTCCGCCGCATCCGAACTGTTCCCGGTTGCAATTGTGATAGCTTTATGCCTGCTGCTCATCGACATGCTTCTCCCCTATGCCAAGATTGAGTGGCTTACGAAATTTACTTTCTTCTCAAAATCGCACAAAAAATGACCCGATATTTTTTGATAGCCGCCTCATTGTTTTTCGCCTCCGCTATTCCCGGAGCCGCGGCCGACAAACCTGCTAAAGAAGATGCCAAGGAAGTCATGACTGTGAAACAGGAACGAAACTTCATAGTGGAAGGCAACAAGCTTTACCGCGACAAACGCTTTGCCGAGGCCGAGGTTCTCTATCGAAAGGCTCTGGAAGTGGCTCCTGGCAGCGAGACTGCAGCTTACAACCTTGCCGCAGCCCTTATACGTCAGGCCGGTTCTGCCGATCCAAATGCAGGAAACAATCCCATGCAGGAAGCTCAGGCTCTTCTTACTGGTCTTGCAAAGAATGCTAGAGATATCTCTATTTCTGAAAAAGCATACTACAATCTGGGTAACATGAGCTTCAATCAGGAAGACTACACCCAGAGCATCGAAATGTACAAGAATTCTCTGCGTAAGAATCCCGATAATGATCTTACGCGGGAAAATCTCCGTCTTGCCCAGCTCAAAAAGAAGGAACAGGATCAGAACAAAGATAAAAATCAAGATCAGAATCAGGACCAGCAGAATCAGGATCAAAAACAGCAGGACCAGCAAAAGAATCCCGATAAAAACAAACAGGACCAGCAGGACCAACAGGATCAGCAACAGCAGCAACAGGACAAAGATAAAAAGCAAGACCGCCAGCAACAGCAAAGCATCAGTCAGTCCAATGCCGATAAGATTCTGAAAGCTATGGAAAATGAAGAAGCTGCCACGCGACGAAGGGTTGAGGCTCAGCAGCGCAAAAATGCTGAAGGTGCCCGGAAACAGGTAACGAAACCATGGTAATGTATCTATCTTCAGTCCTTTCGGTCAGTCTATTTTTTATAATAGGATTATAAACTCACAACTACTTCAGTTTATGAGAGTAATTATGAATCGTTTTACGGCGCTTGCCTTTTTATTGACCGTGTGTTTTATTTCGGTCTGTGCAGCCCCCTCTTTCACGGTAAATGCTCCTGGAAGAGTAGCGGCCGGAAGCAAATTTGCCGTTACATTCCGTTTGCGTGATGCCCAGGGTACAAGCCTCAAGGTGCCTCAGATAAACGGATGCACGCTCCTTTACGGCCCCTCAACATCCACAAGCCAAAGCTATTCGGTAATCAATGGACAGATGACTTCAAGTTCTACCATTGATTACACCTACTACTATCGTGCCGATAAAGAAGGAACCTATACAATCGGCGAAGCGACTATCGTTGCTGACGGCAAGCATCTCTCTACCCGTCCCACCCAAATTGTCATAGGCCCCGCACCGGCAGGAAACGGTGGAGCGGGAGCTTCGTCCGGAAGTAATCAGCAGGTAGATATCGATGATATTACTTCTCAATCGGCCGACAGGAATGTCTCTTCCAATGATGTTTTTGTTAGAATAATCCTTTCCAAACCCACGGCCTACGAACAGGAAGCAATTGAATGTACTATCAAGCTCTATACCAAATACTCGATATCCTCCTTCTTCCCCACCAAACAACCCAGTTTCGACGGATTCCTGATTGAGGAAATGAATCTTCAGCCGTCACTAAATCAGGTTGAGGAATACAAGGGCCAGCGCTATATGACTGCATTGCTGAAAAAATGCATAATATTTCCTCAGAAATCAGGACGGCTCACCATCAATTCCGGAAATTATGATATCAAGGTGGTGCAGTATGATAATGTGAACATGGGATTCTTTACGGTGCAGAATCCTCAGGAACGCCAGATTCAGGTTAGCTCAAACAGCGCTTCTATAGATATCAAACCGTTGCCGACCCCTCAGCCTGAAGGGTTCAACGGTGCTGTGGGCGAATTTAAGATTGACAGCCGTCTGGTTGGAAATTCGTTCCGGACCAATGACCCTGCAACCTTGATATACACTATCTCCGGTACCGGCAACATCAAGTATATTAAAGAGCCGGTTATCGACTTCCCTTCTGAATTCGAGCAGTACACCCCCAAAAGCGACATTAAAGCCCAGATTAACGGTCAGAATGTTAGCGGAACCATGACTGTCGAATACACTTTTGTACCGCAGGCTGTAGGCGATTTCAAGATAGGTAGCGACAAGTTTGTTTACTTCAACCTTGCCAAGCACCAGTATGAGACCCTTACAACTCCGTCCTACGACATCAAGGTCTCGAAGGGAATATCTTCGGAGTCCACTATTGAACGGAAAGATATCGAATCCAAGAATACGGATATTTTATTCATAAAGACCGGCCAGAAGAATCTTTCCGAAACCCATACCCTCGTGATAGATACATGGTGGTATTGGTTCATATATCTCATGCTCGCCTTCGGACTTGTGGCGTTGCTTACCATCAACCGCCACAGAATGAAACAAGCCTCTGATATAAGAGGAATGCGACTTGCCAAGGCAAGCAAAGTGGCAAAGCGTCGCCTTAAAGTTGCCCGCGAATTTATGGATAAGAAAGATTCCGACAAATTCTATGAGGAACTGCTTAAAGCTGTCTGGGGTTATCTTTCCGACAAATTGTCTATTCCCGTGTCACAGCTTTCGCGCGATAACGTAGCTTCTGAACTTCGTGATTATGGAGCGTCAGAGCCGTTGTGTAATGATTTCATCGATGTTCTTGATGAAAGCGAGATGGCGCGTTACACTCCTTCCGCATCCCAGGAGAAAATTGAGAAACTTTATGATAGAGCTACAGAGTCCATCAACGAGCTTGAACGGACCAAACCCCTGAAAAACTTAAAATAAGCACGTAAGATGAAACGAAATATATTGCTGATAATATCAGTAGTTTTCTCCTCCATTTTATCCATGGCCTCTCCCCTGGATGAAAAAGCAGATTCCGCATACACTGCCGAACAGTATGCCGATGCTCTCGCTTTATATCTGAAAGCCGCAGAAACCGAGGGAACATCCTCGGAATTATATTACAATATAGGTAATACACTTTATCGGCAGAATAAGCTCGGCAAAGCCATAGTTGCCTATGAACGGGCGCTACGGCTTGACCCTACCAATGCAGATGCCCGGACCAATCTTGAGTTCGTAAATTCAAAGATTGTTGATAAGGTTGGAGAGAGAGGAACATTTTTCTTCAATGCCATGGACTCCGTCACCAGAATAATGACGGCAAACACCTGGGCGTGGACGGCACTTGCATTTTTCATCCTCACAATCGCGGCAATCATACTTTACTGCTTCATGAGTTCGATCCCCCTGAGGAAAATAGGATTTTTCGGAGGAATTCTGACGTTGTTTCTATGTATTCTAAGCTGCATTTTTGCTTTCAGGGGCGCATCCATGGCGAAATCTAAAAATTATGCTATTGTAACCGTACCTTCAACTATCCTCAGCACCTCGCCAAGGGCGCCGAAGAATCGTACGGAAGAAGCCATGCTTCTGCACGAAGGAACAAAAATGCAGATTATGGATTCTGTTTCTTCCCATTCCGACAGCATTGCCTCGAGATGGTATGACGTGGAAATCGACAATAACCACCGTGCCTGGATCAAGGCCTCCGATGTGGAAATCATCTGAAAATTCCGCTTGTTTTTCCAATTCGGCAAACCGACTGTCAAATAAGGAATTGTGCATAATTATGTTATAAAACATAATTATTTTGCCTCCGGATATTTGTTTTTGATAGCAATATGTTCTATTTTAGACAAAATATTAAACGTAATTGATATTATCTACTAACTCTTAATACCTACTGTTATGGCTAAAACTATCACATTCAATGAACTCCGCCGTATTAAAGACAGTCTTCCCGACGGAGCCACCCATCAGATTGCCGATAAGCTCAATATAACCGTTCAGACCGTACGCAACTATTTCGGCGGAAGCAACTATGAATTCGGGAAAAACGCCGGAGTGCACATCGAGCCGGGACCCGATGGAGGAATCGTGGTTCTCGACGACACCACGATTTACGATATGGCTGTCAAGATCCTTGAAGAAAACAAAAAGGACTAAGCAATAAATAACAGCACGACTTATACTCATTCTCCCTCTCTTCTTTATAAATTTAACCGTCGGGAAACTGCCTCATGACTACGGATGACGACAGACTCATTACCATTGCTATTCACACATTCGAATATGCCAATTCGGTAAAATCAATCCTCGAGAACGAGGGCATCGATGTCGTTTTGCAAAATGTCAATCTGGAGAATCCGGCGGTTTCCGCCGGTGTTAGAGTCCGGATTCACGAATCGAATCTTCCCGCTGCTCTGCGAATTTTAGAGAATCCCGATTCGGTTAAATCTCACCCCTCATCTTACTCTCCTACTATTCTTCTTCCCACTGACTTTTCTCCTCACTCCCTAAAAGCTCTCTTTATAGCATTTGAAATCGCAGTCCATCATAACTGCGGAGTTACTATCCTTCATTCATTTTTCGATCCAAAATATCCTTCGGGACTTCAGCTTACGAAATCCCTTAACTTCTCCAATCCCAACCTTGCGGAGCGACATAAACTCGAAAGAGAAGCATGGCTTGAAATGAAGGAGTTTACGGAAATGATCGATAGCCTTATAGCCAAAGGAGAGCTTCCCAAAGTAAAATATAAGACGATTCTACGCGAGGGCGTTCCTGAAGAAAACGTGTTGCAGCTCGCTAAAGAACTAAATCCATTGATGATAGTGATGGGAACCCGCGACTCCGACTTAAAGGAGCGTGAAACCATGGGTAGCGTCACGGCCGAAGTTCTTGACAACTGCAGGTATCCTGTTTTCGCAGTCACAGAGACAACAAATCCTATAGCACAAAAGAATAATATAATCATTCTTTGTACGCTTGATCAAAGTGATATTATTGCCGTCGACAGCCTTATGAAGCTGATTGACAATGATCGGCGCTCAATTCAGCTTATCGGTATTCCATCTCGCAAATCTTCTGATAATCAAAGTTTCGATTTGCTTGAATCGCTCCGATCCTATTGTTCCGACCGTTATCCTTCCTCATTTTTCGGAGCAAAACTCATTCCACTCTCTCAGGTCGACACTGATTTCCGACAGTTTATCTCTGACAATGATATCCGGGTAATAGTGGTCCCCAACCGTCGTAAAAATGCTTTTGCGCGGCTTTTCAATCCCGGACTTGCCCATAGACTTCTTTTTCAATCCAGTCTCCCGCTTATAGCAATTCCTGTCTGAATCAGTTCCGGACAGGAATTAGTATCAGCTTTTATTCATCGCGAATTCTTTACACGCTTGCCGTCAATATTAGGCAAGAATACCGTCACGATTCCCAATAATGGAAGAAGAGTGATTATCTGGAATATGAATTCTATACTCGTTTTGTCGGCAAGCCACCCGAAAAAGGCAGAACCGATGCCTCCCAAGCCGAAATTAAGTCCGAAAAATAATCCTGCCATCATGCCCACCTTATCTGGTTTTAATTCTGTGGCATATACCAATATGGCGGAAAAAGCCGATGAGATTACCAGGCCGATTATTATCGCAAGTATTATTGTAAGTGTAAAGTTGACATAGGGCAACGCCAATGTGAATGGCGCCGCCCCCAAAATGGAACCCCATATCACATATTTACGGCCGTATCTGTCACCGATACTGCCGCCGAGGATTGTGCCGACAGCCACAGCCGCCATAAATGCAAAAAGACATAGCTGTGAAACCTTTATGTCCACTCCGAATTTATCTATCAGGAAGAATGTGAAATAACTTGTCATACTTGCCATAAAGAAATATTTGGAGAAAGTGAGCAGACACAATATGGCAATCGCCCAATTTATCCGGCTATGTGTTAAAGTTTTTATTGCAGGATTACCAACAACTTGTCTGGAAGACGCCCTCTGGAGCATCCCTTTATACCATTTCCCGATTGGCAATAAGATTATACCTGCGATAAAGGCTGCTATCGCAAACCATACAATCGAGTGCTGTCCATAAGGGATAATGATTATTGCGGCAAGCAATGGGCCAATCGCACTGCCGCCATTTCCGCCGACTTGAAAGATGGATTGTGCCAACCCCTTTTTCCCACCTCCGGCAAGCTGGGCTATGCGAGATGCTTCGGGGTGGAAAATCGAAGAACCCATTCCTATGATACCTACGGCAACCATGATGAAAGCGAATTGATTGGCGATTGAAAGCAGAATGATACCGATGAATGTGAACACCATTCCGGCTGACAATGCGTATGGCATGGGTTGCCGGTCGGCCACTCGACCTACAAGCGGCTGCAGCAGCGATGATGTCATCTGAAACACAAGGGTTATCATACCTATCTGGGCGAATGTAAATCCATATTGATCCTTGATTATAGGATATATCGAAGGTATGATGGACTGCATCATATCATTCAGCAGATGGGCGAAACTGATTGCGAACAGTATGGAGTAGAGTGTTCTCTCCTTATCTTTTGTAGCGTATGTTTCCATTTAACAATTCCAATTTTGCACGTCCCGGCCACAATTTCATTTTTACATGTTTTTCGCCAATGGGAAGTGCCTATTTTTATCTTGCATTTTCCAGCTTCAACAGGTATTCTTTCACCGCGAGTCCGCCACCGTAACCTGTCAGTGTGTGGTCGCTGCCGATAACACGGTGGCATGGCGCGAATATGGACATTGAATTGGCTCCGTTTGCGTTTGCTACAGCCCGAACGGCTTTCGGCTTCCCGATTTGTCGGGCCATCTCACCGTAAGAAATTGTCTTTCCGAATGGAATGGAAAGCAATCGGTTCCATACTTTTTTCTGGAAATCAGTTCCGACAAACAATAACGGAATGTCGAATTCCTGTCGCTTGTCATTAAAATATTCCTCAAGCTGAAGAATGGCGTTATCTATCACCGCAGATGTACCTTCCTCGAACTCGGCATCAAGAATGCGGCACAATCTGTTTTCAACATAATTGCGGTGCTTTTCCACCTGCCAATCACAGAGGCACAACTTATCCCCGAAAGAACCGAGCATAAGTGTTCCGCACGGCGATTCATACTTTCGTGTTATAATCTTCTTTTCTTTCATAGTGATTTCACATGAGTCTGGCCCTGATTTGGTTTCTTTTTGGGCGATTTTGGAGCATAATCTTTCATTCCGTCTATGGCACCTCCGGCAACAGCCCAGATATAGAGACTTGCCACGCTATTGTAAGGTGAAAACCGACGCCGGTATTTCTCAAAAAGTTTGCGGTCAATATGCCTATGATGGTATATCATCCTTAATCCACGCAATATTGCCAAGTCACCGAAGCTCAACACATCTGGTCGTTGCATCGAGAATAGCATAAGCATTTCCGCGCTCCAGATTCCTACTCCTTTCAGTTGCGAAAGTTTTTCAACGATTTCCTCATCGTTCAGGCTGTTTAAGCAATCTGCGTCATATTCTCCGGATGCAAACCTGCGTGCAGCATCACGGATATACTCTACTTTTCTAAATGACAGTCCTACGGAGTGTAGTTCCTCCGGAGAGATTGCCAGGATATTCTCCGGCGACACGCTTCCAAGCAACTCAACTGTTTTCCCCCAAATGCACTCGTGGGCCTTAGTAGAAATCTGCTGGCCGATTATTGAATGAACAAGCGCCGCGAATATATCGGGAATGACTCGCCGACGTATTATCCCCACTTGGTCAATCACCTCAGAAAGCCGTCGGTCTCGGCTCTTAAGATAATCAATTTCCCTATCACCGTATTGGAAGTAGTATTCCATCATACCATTATATTACCCGATGTGATTTCAATTTGATTGCTTATATAAGTCCTTAACAGCGCGTCTCTCACTCATAGCAATCCCCGTCTGAATCAGCTTCAGACAGGGATTAGTATTCGTATTAAAGGAGTTCAATCCACACGGGTGATCCGTGCACCAAGACGATTCAGACGCTGGTCTATATTCTCATAACCACGATCAATCTGATTAATGTTGCCTATTTCGCTTGTGCCCTTCGCCGACATGGCAGCAAGAAGCATGGCAATACCAGCACGAATGTCGGGAGAAAGCATGCGGTTAGCTCTTAATGGCACACGATGGTCAAGGCCAATCACAACAGCCCTATGCGGATCACAAAGCATAATCTGTGCTCCCATATCTATAAGATGATCCACGAAAAACAGACGGCTTTCAAACATCTTCTGATGGATGAGAACACTTCCGCGGCATTGTGTGGCCACCACAAGCATCACACTCAACAGATCCGGAGTCAGGCCGGGCCATGGAGCATCAGCGATATTGAGAATTGAGCCATCCAGTGCAGTCTCTATCTCGTATGTGTCCTGGCCGGGGACCACTATGTCGTCCCCTTCCCGAATAATGGTGATCCCAAGTTTTCTGAAACTGTCAGGAATTATTCCCAGGTCATCATACCCCACATCCTTGATTCGGATTGTGCTTTGGGTTATCGCGGCCATGCCGATAAAGCTTCCCACCTCTATCATATCAGGGAGTATCCGGTGGGAAGTTCCATGAAGTTTTTCCACTCCGGTTATCGTGAGCAGATTGGATCCCACACCGGATATTTTTGCTCCCATTCTATTCAGCATCTTGCACAGCTGCTGGATATAGGGTTCGCAGGCGGCATTGTAAATTGTTGTTGTTCCGGGAACGAGAACTGCTGCCATTATAATATTGGCAGTACCTGTAACGGACGCCTCGTCAAGAAGCATGTAGGCACCTCTAAGGCCCTTCTCTCCGCTCTCAAGAAGATACGACTTACGTTCTGAGACATATTCAGCCGACGCACCGAGACTCACCAGTCCGGAGATATGTGTATCTATTTTCCGTCTACCGATTTTGTCGCCACCTGGTTTAGCGAAATATGCCTTTCCGAAACGGGTAAGAAGCGGTCCGACCATGAGCACCGACCCTCTCAGAGAAGCACAACTTTTTACAAAGTCAGCACTCTCAATAAAACCGGTGTCTACGCTATCGGCAATGAAGGTGTAATCTCCGGGGGCATGTCGTTTAACTTTAACTCCCATTCCTTTAAGGAGATTTATAAGGTTCTTCACATCAATGATCTCCGGCACATTTGTAACATGTACCGGTTCTTCAGTCAGAAGCGTTGCGCTTAATATCTGGAGGGCTTCATTTTTTGCACCCTGAGGAATTATATCACCTGAAAGACAGTGTCCGCCTTCAATTATGAATGTACTCATCTATAACTTCTTATTTATATTATTTCAACCTCTGGAGAAAGAATGACGCCGAATTGATTCTTGACGCTCTCAATCACATGATTTTTGACTTCAATAATTTCCTCAGCAGAGGCGTTACCGGTAAGATTGACTATTACCAACGGCTGTTTTTCCCACACTCCGGCATCGTGATTCCTGTAACCTTTAAGACCACATTTGTCTATCAGCCAAGCTGCCGGAACCTTAATGCGTTCTCCTTCCTTAAAATTAGGAAACGACATTTCTTGCCCGAACAGAGCGACAACACGTTTTTTCAAGGCTGAAAATTCTTCTGATGTCAATAGCGGATTTTTAAAAAAACTCCCGGCGCTCCCTATGCTGTCTACGTCCGGCAGTTTTACCGTCCGCATCGCAATAATGGCTTTTCTTACATCCATAGGCGTTGGATGTTCTGTGTTCAGTGCATCTCGCAGATGACCGTAATCCAGCTTAGGCAAATAGTCCGAATAGACTTTGAACACCACATAGCATACTATGTATCTGTCAGCGTCCTTGCCTGTTTTGAATCTTGAAGTACGGTAGCCATACTCGCATTCTTCTGGAGCGAAACTATCGAATGTCCGCGTAACGGTATCAAAGCATTCCACGCTTTCTATACAATCTTTTGCTTCTACGCCGTAGGCTCCTACATTCTGAACTGCACTTGCGCCAACCTCTCCGGGAATACCCGAAAGGTTTTCCAACCCCCAGTAGCCACGTTCGGCACAGTATTCCACAAGATGGTCCATCTCTATTCCCGCTCCGGCCCTCACATAAACAGAGCCATCGTCAAGAGGAGTTATTTCCATCCCCATAACACGGGAATGCAGAAGATCGCCATCATAGTCATTCGTAAACAATATATTACTTCCGGACCCTATGCATTTAGGCCGTAGGAGTGAACCGTCGGCAAAAATTGCCGGAAGGTCATTGGGGTCTGTATATTCTATCCATCTGCGGCATCTGGCATTCATCCTGAAGGTATTGCTATGCCGGAGATCGAAGTCGGGGATAACCGTAATCATGTGCTGTGGATTGGGTTATGAAAAGGGAGAAATCTAATTGCCTCCAATTGCAAATTTACAATCTTTTTTTATTCTTTTCAAGGCTTTTGAGTGCAAATATGCTATCAGATTTCCACTCAAAATTAGATGTGACACTCCCCTTTTAAGAACAAAACAATATCTTAGAAACGGAAATGTGCACCAACTCTTACGCCGCCTTTATCCACTCCCGGATAATTTCGGTAAGTAAGACGCCACACATATTCAAGCCGGATAAAGCGGAAAATATTATCAATTCCGGCGCTTACCTCCATATACGGAGTTTTTCCCATTGTCAATGTATTGCTCAGCTCAGGAAAAGAGAAAACATCTGAGCTATAGGCCGGATTGTTTTTCTTGCTAAGATGGCCTATAAATCCTTTGAACCCAAACACCTCCCTGAGTTTAATCTTCTTAATCAACGGAATATAGTTAAAAATCGCTCCATTGGCCCAATACGTGATATCCCATCCTGCATAACTGTCCAGTATGAACTCCATGGGATTTAAGAGCGAATAGGTTTCAGGCTGAATGGTATAGGAAAGATTGGCAGCAGGACTGATCATATTGGGGTATCCACATTTATTCCATATATGAGCTCCCTTTAAAAGCACATCCACATAGCCGAATGCCGATAGCCAGAATCTTTTTTCGAAACTTGCATCCGTACGGTTGAGTGCAAAAAGATTACCGAATGCTCCCGATGGAGCAAACGTGTGAGAGAGGGTGATGACCGGCGCTTCGTGATTTATCGAGATACGTCCCGACTTCATCTGATAGAATTTTTCGCCCGGCGCATACCGGAGCTTAAGAGTGAATGAGGTTTCATTATAGTGAGGAAACACACGCCCGTCGGGCATCTCAAAACGCATCCATTTTGTCGCTTCCTGGCGTTCATGCTGTGCTTCGGCCTGAACTGAAAAATGATTGTTCAGTTCAAGCTTATATTCCAAAGCCGTCAGACGATGGTAAGTTATCTGATAGTCTGATTGACGACTCAACACCATAAACATTGACCCTTTCTCCGCCTCAGCAAAATGCTGTCCGAGCATGTCCACATCATATATATGGCTCATACGCAAAGAATGTATGGGGAATTCTTGCGAATGATACTTTTTCTTGTTGAATGAATATTCCAGCTCACCACCATATTTCCACACCTTATCCCTAAGGCCGTAAGCCGCGAATCCACGAGCGAAAAGATGAGGATTGAGATTGGCTGTAGTCATCCCTCCGAGTCTGAACCGCCAGCCTTCAAGGCTGTTATGACTCACCAGGCTCATCAAGGGGCCGATATCGACTTTCGAGTCTTTTTTCGAAGTGCTTATATAGCCGTTAGACATTAGCCTTACAAACTTCTCTGTCCAGTAGTAGAGAGGAATCTGTCTCATAACCCCTGCAAAACGGCCTACATTTTCTTCGGATTTGGAGATAGGAATCAACCGATTCTCAACCCAGAAATCCTCTTCCTGTAGATCCATGGAATCAGTTTTGATTTCGTTTTCCAGCGAGGATATAAGTTCTTCTGTGGCCGCATCCGGTTTCTCGTATGAATGATTTGAATATGCACTGTTTCGTCGCATATACAGTCCCTGTGTGCCGGGGAGGATTGAAAGTTCCGCTATCACATCATCCCGTACCTTCTGTCTGCTTCCGTCTTCTCCCCTCTTGAATTCCTGGGAAATAAACAGATTTTCCACAAAGTTCAGGTTTATAGCCCGTGGCACATTCATCTCCACTTTCTTTATAAACATGGTCGAGTCGCCTTCTGGAACATAAATGTTACCCGTGAATCCGAACGACTGGGTATTGTGTGGTGTAAAGGAGAGTACAATACAACGTTCACCTCCCACTTTAACAGTGTCGGTAAGGAAGAACTTATAAAAGTCTGGAGCAATACGTGAAAGAGGACTGACAAAATGATTGCGCAACATTACCACATCATTACCGTACAAATCCACTTCTTTCAGGAATTCCTCGAATATCATTCTCATATTTTCCGGGTCAAGAAAATCATCAAGACCCTCCTGACGGAAACCTTTGATTATTTCTTTACTTCGCGACGGTTCTTTGGTATTGACCACACGCGATGATTTCTCTCTGGTGCTGACATTCAGTATCGGATTTCCTGAGACCTCGCTTGTGTCAATGTAATCACGAAGTACGCCGAATTTCTTCAATAGCAGATTCTTTTCGTCTACGGGACTGAATTTGTTGAGACCAAAAGTTATTCGCTCATATTTATCATAAGAATAATTCGGATGACGCATCGGGTCGGTGAGAGTATCGGCATTCCGGATCTTCTCCATGAATATTACCGCGGGATTATTCTTTTTTGAATATTTCTTCTTTTTAGATTTGACCACAACCTCACCAAGCTCCTTTCCAATAGGTCTCAGCCTCACCTTAAGATAGTTCGGCTGGCCCTGTGTCAACTTTAATATCTTGGTGTCATATCCGATTGCCGATATTTTGATTTCGGAGACCGGGCGGGACGTCTGTAGGGAGAAGCGTCCGTGGTCGTCCGTAAGACCTCCGGCACCATTATCAAGTAAAACCACAGACACAAAAGGCAACGGATTTCTGGAAAGAGAATCGGTTACAACTCCGGATACAAAAGTGGTCGGAGCGGCAGCCCCATTAAATGTGACAAGCACCCCGAGCACCGATAATAATATTCTGATTAAGACTTGGCTCATTAATTTAAATTGTCAGTTTCGGTTTCAAGCTCTCCATTACTTCCGTTGTCCTCAGAAGATGCATGTTCTTCGTCATATTTTTCATATGCCTCCACAATGCGCTGCACCAATGCATGGCGCACGATATCTTTCTTCCCGAATTCCACACGGCCTATCCCCTTCACATTCTTCAAAATCTTCAGAGCCTGCATGAGGCCGGAGGTTGTGGATCTCGGAAGGTCAATCTGGGTTGCATCGCCTGTGATTATCATTTTGGCGTTCATGCCGAGTCGTGTCAGGAACATCTTGATCTGATGGGTGGTAGTATTCTGCGCTTCATCCAGCACAATCACGGCATCATTGAGCGTTCGTCCGCGCATGAATGCAAGGGGTGCAATCTGGATCACTTTATTCTCCATATACTCCTTAAGCTTAACCGGCGGAATCATATCCTCCAGTGCATCATAAAGTGGTTGGAGATATGGATCTATCTTATCCTTCATGTCGCCTGGAAGGAATCCGAGCTTCTCTCCGGCCTCGACCGCAGGACGTGAAAGAATTATTTTCCGCGCCTCCCGATTCTTCAGGGCTTTTACAGCAAGAGCAATCGCAATATATGTTTTGCCCGTACCGGCAGGACCGAGTGCAAACGTCAGATCATTCTGATTAAACTCCGCCACAAGCTTCTGCTGATTGGGAGTCCGGGCACTTATAGGTTTTCCGTTGACTCCATATATAATCACGCCGTCTGAGCGCTTGTCGTGAGGCTTCTCGCCGGAAACTATATCAAGTATCACATCTTCCGTCAAGGAATTGTACTTCGTACAGTATTCCTCCATTTCATGTATTTTCTTCTCGAAAACTGAAGTCTCTTCTTCGTCGCCTATAACCTTGATCACACTGCCTCGTGCGGCCATACGGAGCTTTGGGAAAAGATTTCGGATGAGTTGCATGTTGCTGTTGTTTACCCCGTAGAAATTCACGGGATCGGCATTGCTTATTATTACAATTCGCTCTATCATCTTTTTATCATAGTTGAAGGGTTCACTTGCTTATATTTTATATAATGCAATGGAAACCTTTCATGTTTTATCTTTTTAGTTTTATTTTTAATTTTGTGAGTTCCGTAATATTCTAACGTATCAGGTCAAACAACCCATGGGCAAAGAAATAGAAAGAAAATTTCTCGTCAAAGACGAAAGCTACAAAAAACGTGCCAGCAGAGTTATCGAAATCCGTCAGGCTTACCTGTCTACCTCTCCAGATTCCGTGGTGAGAATCCGCGTTTGCGGCCCAACAGCATTCCTGACTATAAAAAGCCGGACTCACGGATGCGAGCGCGGTGAATGGGAATATCCCGTTCCGGTTTCCGATGCCATCGAGATAATGGACACCTGCTCCTGTTCTCCTGTCATATCCAAGACAAGATATATAGTCGGCAGGTGGGAAGTCGACGAATTTCACGGAAGCCTTACAGGCCTGACCGTAGCCGAGATTGAGCTCGAAGATGCTGATGAATCTTTCGAGAGGCCTTCCTTCTTGGGACGTGAAGTGACAGGTGATCCCCGCTATTACAATTCAGTGCTCACTTCTTCCGGAGAACTCCCTCCTGTCGTGTGAATCACCCACGTCTCACCAGTCTCACCACGTTTTCAACATGATGAGTATGAGGGAACATATCTACTGGCTGTACTCTGTCAACCCTATATGACCCGTCAAGCAAAGCGATATCTCGCGCCTGAGTCGAAGGATTGCAGCTCACATAAACAATCCGTTCTGGAGAAGCATTTAGAATCACATTTACCACATCCTGGTGCATTCCCGCACGTGGAGGATCCACAATCATTACATCAGGAACACCATGCTTAGCCACAAACTCATCAGTCAGCACATCTTTCATGTCGCCGGCGTAGAAAATGGTATTGTTAATTCCATTAGCTTCCGAATTCACCCGTGCATCCTTTATGGCATCTTCCACATATTCTATACCGATTACCTTGCCGGCTCTTGACGCGACGAAGTTAGCTATGGTTCCTGTTCCAGTATAAAGGTCATACACAAGCTCATCTCCTGAAAGCTCCGCAAAATCGCGTGCCACATTATAAAGCCTTTCAGCCTGTCGGGAATTAGTCTGGTAAAACGATTTCGGGCCTACACGGAAACGAAGTCCCTCCATCTCTTCTTCTATATAAGGGGCTCCTTTATATATCAGGACATCCTGATCGGCTATCGTATCGTTTAACTTAGTATTTATCACATACTGAAGTGACGTTATTTCCGGAAACTCAGCGGCTACGGCGTCAAGAAGCGCATTTATTTGCTCCGGTTCGTCAGATCCGAAAACCATCACAGCCATCACCTGGCCTGTTGACGCGATACGAATCATCAGAGTCCTCAACAATCCGTTTTGAGCCCTCAGGTCATAAAAGCTCAATCCGTTGCGCTTGCCATAATCTTTTATGAACAATCGCAGTCGGTCACCCAGACTGTCCTGAAGGTGACACTCCTCTATATCCAGCACTTTATCGAAAGCACCAGGTATGTGAAAGCCCGCGGCATCTCTGTCAGGAAATTCCTCCCCGCTCCGGAGCTGGTCGAAAGTCAGCCATTTCTTATTCGAGAAGGTGTATTCCATTTTATTTCGATAAGCCCAGATTTCTTCCGATCCGATAATGGGGCTGATTTCCGGAAGCTCCACTTTAGCTATCCGCTCGAGAGCATCCTTTACCTGGCGCTGCTTAAGTTCAAGCTGAACCGAATAAGGCAGATGCTGCCACCGGCAGCCTCCGCACACGCCGAAATGTCTGCATTTTGGCGTCTCCCTGATATCGGAAGGTTTTATCATCCTCTCTATATGGCCCTCACTGTAGCTTTTACGGCTTCTGTCAATCTTCACATCGACAATATCGCCGGGCGCTCCGAAGGGGATGAATATCACCTTGTCGTTTATGCGGGCAAGCGAATTTCCTTCCGCTGCCACATCAGTTATCTCTATGCCCTCATATAAGGGTAATTCCTTTCGTTTTCTTCCCATTGTCCAGTATAATTAGTTCCGAAATTAACAACGGTTATTCAATCAGGGTGCAAAGCTACGCAAATAAGGTTAATCTTCATCCCCCCGTGAGAAAAATCTTTAATTTTTTTCATGTTTGCGTTTATTGTCTTAAATTTGCACTATAGTCCATGACAAAACTAATTAGCAGTCTTTGGCTGCATTCAAGTATAAAATAAACATTTTTTATATACCCAATTTAATACACTAACTGATGAAAAGAGTTTACACGTTTGGAGACGGCAAAGCCGAAGGCGATGCCTCTATGCGTAACCTCCTTGGTGGCAAAGGCGCTAACCTTGCCGAAATGAACCACCTCGGTATGCCCGTCCCCCCCGGATTCACTATTACCACCGAAGTCTGCACCGAATACACTCAGTATGGTCGCGATGAAGTAGTAAAGCGTCTTCAGAAAGATGTGGAAAAAGCGATAGCTCACGTTGAAAGCCTCACAGGTAAAAAATTCAACGATCCCTCCAACCCCCTTCTGGTTTCTGTACGTTCCGGCGCCCGCGCTTCTATGCCCGGCATGATGGACACTGTGCTTAACCTCGGTATGAACGACGCCACTGTTGAATCTCTCGCAGCTCAGAGCGGAAATCCCCGTTTTGCATGGGACAGCTACCGCCGCTTTGTTCAGATGTATGGTGATGTTGTTCTCGGAATGAAACCCAAAAGCAAAGCCGACATCGATCCTTTTGAGGAAATCATGGATAAAGTCAAGGAAGAGAAAGGCGTTAAACTCGACACCGAGCTTGATGTTGAGGATCTCAAATCGCTCGTTAAACTCTTCAAAAATGCCGTCAAGGAATTTACCGGCAAGGACTTCCCCGACAATGCCTGGGAACAGCTCTGGGGTGGTATCTGCGCCGTATTCGACAGCTGGATGAACGAACGTGCCATCCTTTATCGCCGCATGAACCAGATTCCCGAAGAATGGGGAACCGCCGTCAATGTACAGGCTATGGTTTACGGCAACATGGGCAATAATTCAGCTACCGGTGTTGCTTTCAGCCGCGATGCCGCTACCGGAGAAAACATCTTCAACGGTGAATACCTCATCAACGCCCAGGGCGAAGACGTGGTTGCCGGTATCCGCACACCTCAGCAGATTACCGTAGAAGGTTCTCGTCGTTGGGCCGCTCTTCAGGGGATTTCCGAAGAAGAACGCGCTTCGAAATATCCCTCGCTTGAAGAATCAATGCCTGTATGCGCAGCCGAGCTTATTAATATCGCTCACCGCCTCGAAGATTACTATAAGGATATGCAGGACATGGAGTTCACCATTCAGGATGGTAAGCTCTGGATGCTCCAGACTCGTAACGGTAAGCGCACCGGTGCTGCCATGGTCAAGATTGCCATGGACATCCTGCGTGCCGGCGAAATAGACGAGAAGACTGCCCTCCTCCGCATGGAGCCCCAAAAACTCGACGAGCTTCTGCACCCCGTATTCGACAAGGCGGCCCTCAAGCGCGCCACTGTAGCCGCCAAGGGTCTGCCCGCATCTCCCGGTGCAGCCACAGGCCAGATCGTATTCTCTGCCGAAGAAGCTGAAAGCTGGGCCGAGCGCAAGAAAAAAGTGGTTCTCGTCCGCATCGAGACTTCGCCTGAGGACCTCCGCGGTATGGCTGTTGCCCAGGGCATCCTCACCATGCGCGGCGGTATGACATCTCACGCAGCCGTAGTTGCACGCGGCATGGGTAAATGCTGCGTCAGCGGTGCCGGTGAAATCCGCATTGACTATAAGGAGAAGACCGTTGTAATGAACGGCAAGACATACAATGAAGGTGACTGGATTTCGCTCAACGGTTCTACCGGTGAAGTTTACGACGGCCAGGTACCCACTACCGAGCCTGAACTCGGAGGTGACTTCGGCGCAATCATGAATCTCGCTGCCAAATACACCAAGACCCTAGTACGCACCAACGCCGACTCTCCCCGCGATGCCAAGCAGGCTCGTCATTTCGGCGCTCAGGGTATCGGTCTCTGCCGCACCGAACACATGTTCTTCGAAGGCGACCGTATCAAGGCCGTTCGTGAGATGATTCTTGCAAGCGACGTAGATGGTCGTCGTCACGCTCTCGCCAAACTTCTTCCCATGCAGCGCGGTGACTTCGAAGGCATCTTCGAGGCCATGGACGGCTACGGAGTAACCATCCGCCTCCTCGATCCCCCTCTGCACGAGTTCGTACCCCACCAGACCGCGACTCAGAAAGAGCTTGCCGCTGAAATGGGTCTTTCACTCGAAGAAGTTAAAGCCAAAGTTGACAGCCTCGAGGAATTCAACCCCATGCTCGGCCACCGCGGTTGCCGTCTTGGTATCACCTACCCCGAAATCACCGAAATGCAGACCCGTGCCATCATCGAGGCCGCTATCGCCTGCAAGGAACGCGGAATTGATGTTCATCCCGAAATCATGATACCTCTGGTTGGTTCGCTCAAAGAAATCCAGAACCAGGCTGATGTAATCAATATCACAGCCGCCAAGGTATTTGTGGAAAAAGGTCAGTCTGTAAGCTACAAAGTTGGAACCATGATTGAAGTTCCCCGCGCTGCCCTCGTAGCAAACGAAATTGCTACCGTAGCCGACTTCTTCTCATTCGGTACAAACGACCTTACCCAGATGACATTCGGCTTCTCACGCGACGACGCCCCCAAATTCCTCAAGTTCTACAAGGAACACGGTATCATCAAGACCGATCCCTTCGAAGTTCTTGATCAGGAAGGCGTAGGTCAGCTCGTGAAAATGGGTGTTGAGAAAGGTCGCGCCACCAAGCCCGAACTCAAAGTAGGTATCTGCGGCGAGCACGGAGGCGAACCCTCTTCAGTTAAGTTCTGTGCCAAACTCGGCATGAACTACGTAAGCTGCTCACCCTTCCGCGTGCCCATCGCTCGCGTAGCTGCGGCGCAGGCTGCCATCGAAGAATAAGCATTAGTTTAACGTAATCCGATACTTAGGCGGTAACGCTCCGATAAAAAGGGCTTACCGCCTAAGTTGCGCTTAGGCGGTTCGTTCATTCTGCTCAATAATCGCGCAGAATGAACGAAAAAACTTACAAAAATGGCTGATCATTCATGCAAGACACTTACGGGAACTTACAAACATAATTAGAACCGTAAATGGCGACATTCAAAGCAGTTGTGAGTGCTCCACTTAATTTACCAACGGCTTATTCTCTGTGGCCACCAATCTGGCGGTTGCGGTCTAGTTGGGTTGCGCCGTCGGAATAGTTCAGTCCTTTCAGAATGGAATTTTTGCCAAACAGTTTCTTTATTTTCAGCACTGTTTCCTGCGTCCTCCGTTCTATTGCTTTTTCAGCAGCCTCGCGTTCGTGCCGGTGCTTGATTTCATTGTAATCCGAAAAAAGATCAAGCTGCACGGCTCTGGGTGTTGCTCGTCCTCCCTCATCTCTCATCACGCGGTTAATCGTGAGCGTGAGGCGTCTTACAAGCAGGTCATGGTTGATAATTCTGTCGTAGAGTTCAGCTGTTTTTTCTATCAGCACATCAGTTGAGCTAGTCGGACGGTCAAGATTGATAGTCCCGTGAGAATGCGCAGGCACCTCACGACCATAATAATCGGTTGTGATTCGGCCACGATACTTCGCTCTTATATCGGGATTCCTCAATGATTCTACATCATATCCTACAGTAAGAATAAGCTGATCCGTCACAAGCTTTTTATCAAGAAGATCAAGAGAAACGGCATCAGCCATCTCCAAAATCACATTTTTAGCTTGCTCCGTTGTATAGGGACAATGAAGCACCTGACCGTTACATATACTCTTGGTCTCAGGATTATACTCCCGGACCTGAGCAATGGTTACCGGTTCCCATCCCCATGCATGGTCTATGAGAAGCTCGGCATTAATGCCAAACAACTTATAAAGGAAATCCCTGTGCGTAAGCGAACATCGCGCAAGGTCACCCATCGTGTTCACTCCGTAATCGGCAAGTTTAGCCACTGTACCGCGCCCTACACGCCAGAAATCCGTAAGTGGTGTATGATCCCATAGCTCTCGTCTGTAACTCATTTCATCGAGTTCGGCTATTCTTACACCATCCTTATCTGCCGGCATCTTTTTAGCAACTATATCCATTGCTATTTTGCTGAGATACATATTAGTGCCGATTCCCGCCGTTGCCGTTATCCCCGTTTCTTTGAGCACCGTCCGGATGATGGTCATGGCCAGTTCATGGGCCGACATCTTATATTTCGGGAGATATTCTGTAACATCCATGAACACCTCATCGATGGAATAGATATGCAGATCCTCTGGGGCCACGAAGCGAAGATAAATATCGTATATACGGTCGCTGCACGCTATATAATGGGCCATTCGCGGAGGAGCTATCAGATAATCCACCGCAATCTCCGGATTACAGTCAAGAACAGCCTTTGAGTATGACTTACCCTTCCTACCCCTGCTCCGGTTGGCATCCCTCACCTTCTGCATAACCTCGAACAACCGTGGTCTTCCCCCGGTTCCATAAGTTTTCAATGCCGGCGAGACAGCCAGACATATTGTTTTATCCGTTCGCGAAGCGTCAGCCACAACAAGGCAGGTATCAAGAGGGTCCAATCCCCTTTCGACACACTCCACTGAAGCATAAAATGATTTCAGGTCAATTGCTATGTATTGCCGTTTTTGCACTATTAATGGTCAAAGCCTAATGCCTTCTGAATTTTCCTGGGTAACATGGATGCAGCCTGACAGTAGGAATGATATATCAATTCCCGTTGTAAGGAGTCAGGAACGTCGCCATAAAAATCCACCGACACCCAGTGCCGTTTATTCTGATGGAACCCCGGACGGATACCAGTGAAACGGTCTCGCAGTTCAATAGAATAATCCGGATCAATTTTCAAATTATAAAAATCCCATAGGCCGTCAAGAGTCATCAGACAAAACATTCGTCCGCCTATCTCGAGCGTAAGCGTATCAGGGCCGAACGGACACCTCTCTGTAGCATGCGGCAAAGAAAGTCCATATTCTATTACTTCCTCAATATTCATGACCTCATTCTCTTAATCTTCTTTTCTGTCTGTCGCAAAGCGCTTGCCAGTCCTGGAGACAAAGTTTGTAATCTGAGCATTGACAAATGCTCCTCCAATTCAGTGATAAGCTCAGGATACAGACGGCACATTTTATAAGCCAGATGAAGGCTAAAGGCTCTTACGGCATACGGTTCACACTCCGAATTGATTTTCGACAGGCAATAATCCATAAGATCTGTGCGTAAATCTTTCTGATCATAATCCATATCCCTCAGAAGTTGAAGCAACATCCGTTTCTTGGAAACATCCTCTGTAGAAAGCAACATCTCTGTCAGTTCATCGCGATGTGATTCTAACCATCTTTGCTCCGACTCACGCAGATGTGTCAGCACCCACAGCGAATTGACACTTACAGTGCGGTCTTCGGAATAAATCATTCGCAGGACGGTCTCAAGCCTTTCCTCTCTTTCGGAAATAAATGCTATCGTCTCACGGATATCCGGCAAGTTAATCTTTTTCGACAACACTGAAAGTATATCCATACTTATTTATTTTTCCTCTTACTCCATTCAATGAAAGAAAGTACCAAATGAACAAATATGCCATACACTCCGGTAGCCAACAAAGCCAATCCCTCATTTATAAGAATACGATCCGCAAGCGGCATAGGCCATTCCGGTCGTGACTGATGGAAAGCCGCAAACACAGCACAGGCACTCAGTACAATGAAAACCACAATCATCGACAGAGCCGCCGCTCCGAATTTATATCGTCCTATCTGTATCATCTCAATTCAGATATTCTTTTTTACTGCTTCAACCATTTCCGGAGCCTCCTGACAGCCCAACATATATTTCTTACCATTTTTCAAAATGACAAGGAAACAATCTGATGCTTTGCCGTAATAAGCAAAATACTTACCCAGATCATTCTCCTGAAACCAGCCATACCAGCCGAACCAACCACCACTGCCACAGATTCGTTTTGCACCCATCGTGGGAGGACACAGCCTTACCTCGGCGACTTCCGATAAAGGAATGGTTTTGACTTTCATAGGCCTTTTGATTTTCAGATTTTCTTGATCAATAGAAATACCTAAAGGCATATAGAAAATCTGGGGCAGAAAAAACAAAACAGCAATAGCACCCAAAATCCATGATGCCAGATTATGGGCCGGCTGTTTAAGGGAATATATTATCACACCACACATCACGGCAATCATCAGTGCGGTGATAATCAGAGCATATGCGCTCAATTCTACACATTTATACATAATGATGTTGAATCATTCTTATTTCCACTCGTTTATATTATACATCTCATCTTTATTCCAGATAAGACTATAACATAAAATGACTACCGCAAAACAAATCGGCGTGACATACCACCATTGATTGGGTGCTTTCACTGAAATGATTAATATGTAGTAAAGAGTAAATCCGACACTTATATTGGACAGCCATTTGTTTATGAGAATGCACTCAGGCTTCTTCAGCCAATACCAGATGGAATAACCCAGGAAAAAACAAAAAGCTATGATACAGCAAATCGCCGGGAGTAGAACCCTGCCACTCCAGCCCATGAGAAGACAACTTGTTATAACAATCATCATGAGAGCATTCAATACCTTGCTCTCACAGAATGCAATCCATCTCCGGTTCCCTTTCGATACTTTTTCCATTGGATTTCGCTATGGCAGATCATCATTCAAAACAGCCAATTAGTTGAACTGCTTGCGTCTGAACACGAAATTCCGGCCAAGATATTTTTCCCTTACCACCGGATTCTCCGCAAGCATTTCGCTCGTGCCCTGGAACAGAATCTTACCGTCGAACAGAAGATAAGCCCTGTCGGTAATCGACAACGTCTCAGGTGCATTATGGTCAGTTATCAGAATGCCTATATTTTTCTCTTTCAGCTTGTAGACTATATATTGAATATCTTCCACAGCGATAGGGTCCACACCAGCGAAAGGCTCATCAAGCATTATAAACTTGGGATTGATGGCAAGACACCGCGCTATCTCAGTTCGTCGTCTCTCTCCGCCCGACAATTGGTCTCCAAGATTTTTTCTCACCTTTTCCAAACGGAATTCAGCAATCAGCGACTCGAGTTTCTCTTTCTGATACTCAGGAGTGGTATTTGTCATCTCAAGCACAGCCCTGATATTGTTCTCTACGGAAAGCTTCCTGAACACGGATGCTTCCTGCGCAAGATAGCCGATTCCATTCTGGGCACGTTTATATACCGGATAACCTGTAATATTAAGATCGTTCAGATATATCTGCCCTTCATTAGGAGTAATGAGGCCGGTAGTCATATAGAAGGTGGTGGTCTTACCCGCACCGTTAGGTCCGAGAAGTCCCACAATCTCTCCTTGGGTCACATCTATTGAAACATGGTTTACTACTGTTCGTTTACCATATTTCTTCACAAGATTCTCAGTACGGAGCACCATTTTGTCGGAAGTGCCGTGCTTTACCTCTTCCTTAAATCCCTCCTGAAGGGCTGTCTTTTCTTCTTCGGCAGTCATATCTTTCAGCATTTACAGTTAGAACCGCTGTTATGGGCCTTTCTGAGCCTTGCCTCGATAAAATCGGTAAGCAGCCCTATGGCCACGGCATTATTCCCCCCCTGGGGAACAATAAGGTCGGCAAAACGCTTCGACGGTTCGATATACATGGCGTGCATAGGTTTAAGCACTTCCTGATACCTGTTTATCACATCAATCGGCTTACGCCCGCGCTCAACACAATCACGGGCTATAACCCTTATGAGCCTCTCGTCAGCATCTGCGTCGACAAACACCTTTACATCCATCATATCCCGAAGCTCAGTCTCATTCAGCACAAGAATACCCTCCACTATCACTACCTCCCGCGGCTCGACTCTCACGGTCTCTGCCTGGCGTGTACAGGTGAGATAGCTGTAGGTAGGCATATCTATCGCCACCCCGTTTTTAAGGGCTTCGATATGGCGCGTGAGCAATGACCACTCTATGGCTGCTGGCTCGTCGAAGTTGATTTTGCAGCGCTCAGACGGAGGGATATGGCTGGAGTCTTTGTAATAGGCATCCTGCGGAAGTATCGCCACTTCTCCGGGTGGAAGACTCTGTATTATCCGGTTAACCACCGTGGTTTTTCCCGAACCGGTTCCTCCGGCAATTCCTATTATCAGCATTTACGTAGTAGCATTTTAGGGGTTGTTCTTCCACAAAATTACTAAACTTTTATATAACTTTGCTTTCACTTATGGAAAAAAACACTAAATATGTAGGCGCCCACGTTTCCGTCACAGGCGGTGTGAGCAATGCGCCACTAGAGGCTGCTGGAATCGGAGCCAAAGCTTTTGCACTATTCACCAGAAATCCTTCACGTTGGCAATCTAAAGCCATTACTGAGAAAGAGGCACAATTGTTTCGTGAACGCTGCGAAGAATTCGGATACTCGTCCGACGTTATCCTGCCTCACGACAGTTTCCTTATAAATCTCGGCTCGCCCGACCCCGAAGCGCTTGATAAATCACGAAAGGCTTTCCTCGATGAACTTCGCCGATGCGAACAGCTCGGACTCTCCATGCTCAACTTCCATCCCGGAAGTCACCTCAATCGTATATCCGCCGAGGAAAGTCTCGATACCATTGCAGAGTCAATCAATCGGGCGCTCGATATCACAGCTGGCGTAAAAGCAGTAATTGAAAACACTGCCGGTCAGGGTTCGAATCTTGGCTATAGCTTTGAACAGATAGCCCATATAATAGACCGCGTGGAGGACAAATCAAGAGTGGGCGTTTGTATAGACACCTGTCATGCCTATTCTGCCGGTTACGACCTTCTTTCGCCGAATGGTTACGAAAAAACATGGACTGACTTCGATGCAATTATCGGCCTGAAGTATCTCAGCGCCATGCATATCAACGATAATAAACGCGAGCTTGGTTCGCGTATCGACCGCCACGAATCTATCGGAAAAGGGAAACTCGGACTCGAAGCATTCCGGCTCATCATGAACGACCCCCGGCTTAACAATATTCCCCTTATACTCGAAACTCCCGATCCGGAAATCTGGAAACAGGAAATCGAGCTGCTTTATTCTCTTGAAGAATAATCTTCATTCTGGGATTTAATTTTAAAGAACTGGCGCCTTTCCAAGGATTTATCCATTAGAAAGGCGCCGGTTTATTTAATGTAGCTGATATTTCAGAAGAGGCTCCAGGCCACGGTCAGGCCGGCCATGACTATGGACACCATTGACATAAGTTTGATAAGAATATTAAGGCTCGGGCCGGAAGTGTCCTTGAAAGGATCTCCTACAGTATCACCGACAACGGTTGCCTTGTGGACCTCACTGCCTTTTCCGCCGAAGTTTCCTTCCTCGACGTATTTCTTGGCATTGTCCCATGCGCCACCGGCATTCGCCATGAATACGGCCAGAACAAAACCGGCCGAGAGACCGCCTACAAGCAGACCAATCACACCGGGCACACCGAATACCAGGCCCGTAATAATCGGAGCCACAATGGCCAGCAATGACGGAAACACCATTTCTTTCTGAGCACCCTTGGTTGAAATCTGCACGCAACGCGCATAATCCGGTTCGGCCTCTCCGGTAAGAATACCTTTGATTTCTCTGAACTGACGGCGCACCTCATCCACCATGTGGGCGGCAGCACGTCCTACGGCATTCATGGTAAGTCCGCAGAACAGGAACGCCATCATGGCGCCTATGAACATTCCGGAAAGCACCTTCGGGCTCATCAGGTTCACCTCATAGAATGCCATGAAATCAGAGAATGTGGCTTCATGCACTGGAATGACATTCGTTCCGATCTGGATTGTAGTCTCTCCGAGACGCTGTAGACCTATCCTTATTTCTTCTATATATGATGCAAGAAGAGCAAGCCCGGTAAGAGCCGCGGATCCTATGGCAAAGCCTTTGCCCGTAGCGGCAGTAGTGTTTCCGAGAGAATCAAGAGCATCTGTGCGATGACGCACGGCCTCTCCCAATCCGCTCATTTCCGCATTACCTCCGGCATTGTCGGCTATCGGGCCATACGCATCGGTTGCAAGGGTAATTCCAAGGGTTGAAAGCATACCCACGGCGGCTATACCTATGCCATAAAGTCCCATTGCCACATTGGTGAAATCGAAGCCCGAAGCAAACCAATAGCTGAGAATGATACCTACCACAACTGCTATTACGGGAATTGCAGTGGAAATCATGCCGAGGCCTACACCCGAGATAATGACCGTGGCCGGGCCGGTAGTACCGCTCTCGGCAAGCTTCTTTGTAGGTTTATAACTTTGCGAAGTATAATATTCAGTAGCACGACCAATCACTACGCCTACCACCAGGCCCACTACAACCGAACAGCTTATCAAAGCCCAGTTCTCAAGACCAAGAAGCCAGAGGATAAGGAATGTTGCACCGACAATCAGCACCGAGCTTAGATTGGTTCCGAGTGAAAGCGAATTAAGAAGGTCTTTCATTGTGGCGTCCTCTTTTGTGCGTACGCAGAAGATACCGAGTATCGACAGGATAATACCGACTGCGGCAATCAGCTGAGGCGCAATCACGGCACGCATCTGCATGTCGACATCTCCCTTGAGCAGGTAAGCAGCCGCGCCAAGAGCCGAAGTGGCCAGAATCGAACCGCAATAGCTTTCATAAAGGTCAGCGCCCATTCCGGCTACGTCGCCCACATTGTCACCCACATTATCTGCGATTGTGGCGGGGTTGCGGGGATCGTCCTCCGGAATGCCGGCCTCGACTTTTCCCACAAGGTCAGCGCCCACATCGGCAGCCTTGGTATAGATTCCACCTCCTACCCTGGCAAACAGCGCCTGTGTGCTCGCGCCCATTCCGAAAGTAAGCATGGTGGTGGTGATCATACAGAGCTTCTCGGTTCCGGAAAGTCCTGTTACGAGCCATTGTAGAAGAATATACCAGAACGAGATATCCAGCAGGCCGAGTCCTACTACCACCAGACCCATGACGGCACCGCTACGGAAAGCTACACGAAGACCAGCATTCAGCGAATTTCTTGCAGCATTGGCTGTACGTGCCGAGGCATAAGTAGCGGTTTTCATTCCGAGAAAACCGGCCAGACCGGAAAAGAAACCTCCGGTAAGGAATGCCACGGGCACCCAGGGATTCTGGAGATTGAAACCATAGGCCATGATTGAGAATAGAACAACAAGAACAAGAAACACGATTCCTACTATCCTGTACTGCTGTTTGAGATAGGACATGGCGCCTTTACGCACATATCCGGCAATCTTCTTCATTTGGTCCGTACCCTCGCTTTCCTTCATCATGCCACGGTAGAAATACCATGCCATGAACAAGGCTATGAGCGAAGCTGCAGGAACCATCCAAAATAGATTAGTTTCCATAATTAGTTTTGTTAATGGTATTAGTAAATAGTTGAATTTCGGCTAAGTAAAAATATAGGATCTGCAGTTCAGTCCTTACCGGTGATTTCGGAAGACACTTCCTGCATTTTCTTTCGTATCTGTTCGGTGCAGAGATTGCCTATGCTTCCTTCATGGGTATGATTGACCGTACGGTGTGGTTTATACTTTCCTTCCTGCACTTCCATTCCCACTGTCTTGTAGGCATCACGGAAAGGCATTCCCTCCAGCACCAGACGGTTTACATCCTCTACAGTGAACAGATAATCATATTTCGGGTCTTCAAGAATATCCTGGTTTATAATTATATGGTCGAGCATCATCGAACACATGTCAAGACAGCCCACCATCTCTTCAGTTGCCGGGAAAAGAATATCCTTCAACAGCTGAAGATCCCGGTTGTAACCCAGGGGAAGATTAGCCGTAAGGAGCGCTACCTCGTTAGGAACCGCTTGCAGACGGTTACATTTTCCACGCATAATCTCGAATACATCCGGATTCTTCTTGTGAGGCATAATGCTCGAACCTGTCGTAAATTCGTCGGGGAAAGATACAAAGCGGAAGTTTCCGCACATATACATGCATACATCCATGGCAAAGTGTCCGAGAGTCGATGCTATGGAAGCTATGGCCATGGCGGCGGCACGTTCCGTCTTACCACGACTCATCTGCGCGGCGACAACGTTGTAATGGAGAGTGTGGAAATCAAGAAGCCGTGTGGTCATCTCACGGTCTAGAGGGAAAGATGAGCCATATCCCGCGGCAGAACCGAGAGGATTCTGATCGGCAATACGGTAAGCGGCACGAAGCATCTCCATATCATCTACCAGAGATTCGGCATATGCACCAAACCATAGTCCGAACGACGATGGCATGGCTATCTGGAGATGGGTGTAACCAGGCATCAGCACATCCTTATACTTTTCTGAAAGAGACTGAAGCTTTGCGAAAAGGGTAAGCATTGATGCCGCTATATGTTTAAGCTCGTCGCGCATCATAAGCTTGAGATCCACGAGCACCTGATCATTACGCGACCGTCCTGAATGAATCTTCTTTCCGGTATCGCCCAGACGTGAGGTAAGTAGAAACTCCACCTGAGAATGAACGTCCTCCACTCCCGGCTCAATCTTGAATTGACCGGCTTCTATTTCACGACCGATCTCTTCAAGGGCAGGAACAAGTTTTGCCAAGTCCTCATCGGGAAGAAGACCAATGGAATTCAACATTTTAATGTGGGCAAGCGAACCTTGCACATCGTAACGGGCAAGTTTCATGTCAAGCTCCCGATCGTTTCCCACCGTGAACTCTTCTATCATTTTATCGGGCTCGTAACCCTTGTTCCAAAGTTGCATAATTAAGCTTTTCTACAAATTTACTGTTTTTGACTTTTATATTGTCCACCCCCAAATGATAATAAACATTAAAAGAGTGTCTGTTCTGTCAGGAATAGATTTTTGCAAGTTCTTCAATGAACTTTCTATAGCCCTCAATTCCCTCCTCTATTTCAGAAAGCAGAACGAATTCATCTGCCGTATGACTTCTCTCCGATTTTCCCGGGCCCATTTTCAACGTAGGGAAACCATGCATCAGTGCCATATCCGAAGTCGTTGGAGAAACATAAGGCACTCCGCCGGATAAGACCGCGGCACGCACCATCGGATGGCTGGAATCTATTGCCGACGCCTGTATTCTCGTGGAGCGGGGCTTAAGTTCCGACCGACACACCGACTGGAGAATCTCAACCGTCTGTTCGTTGGTGTAAGCATCCGTCGTCCTTACATCCACTACAAAACGGCATTCAGCCGGCACCACATTATGCTGCGTTCCGGCTTCGATTTGCGTTACAGTCAGCGAAATGGGGCCAAGCAATTCACTATGCTCATCAAACTTATAGTTCCTTAGACGCTCAATATCCTCTATAGCGAGGTAAAGGGCATTTACACCTTCTCCCCTCGCCGCATGACCAGAGACACCGATAGCTTTACCGTCAAGCACCACAAGTCCCCGTTCCCCTACGGCCGGCTGCATAGAGGTAGGCTCACCTACTAATCCCATATCCGGCTTTAAACCAATGGAATACAGATGTGGAAGCATGGCGCGGTTCCCTTCCGGACCCATGTTTTCCTCCATCGCCGTAAGGGCGAGCACAAGATTGAAAGGCAGTATTGTATTATAAAACCGACAGAAAGTCGCGGCAAGACAGACCAATGAAGCGCCGGCATCATTGCTTCCAAGGCCATACAGACGTCCGTCTGAAGACACTTCAGGTATAAACGGATCCCTTGTATATGCCGGAGATGGTTTTACGGTATCGTGATGTGAATTCAGCAATAAAGTCGGTTTAGCTGGATCATAATGCGGCTGCACCGCCCAGATATTGTTAAAGAGCCGATTGGTTTTCACGCCCTCGTTTTCAAGCGCAGACGCTATCAAATCGGCTATAGCCCCTTCGCTGCCGGAAACAGAGGGTGTGGCAATCAAGGCCTTTAGAAAATCGACCGGATTCATCGCTCTATAAGGGTTCCGATATCATTCCGCAGATTGAGTGAGCTTTTTATCTCAACCGATTTGACACCGTGGTCTAAAGCGTTGAACGAATTAGTGAGTTTGGGCACCATTCCTTTTGCTATTACACCGGCTTCTCGCAATGAATCAAACTGTTCTCTTGTGATATGTGGTATAACGCTCGCTTCATCCGAAGGATCCATCAGTACGCCGGCTTTTTCAAAACAGAACGTCAGACATGTAGGTGTCTTGTCGGCCATACCCATGGCAATCGCAGACGCCACACTGTCAGCATTGGTATTCAGAAGCTCTCCGTTATCACCTAAGGTTATGGCGCAGAATACGGGAGTAATACCATCTTCAAGCAATTTCCATATCAGCCCGACATTCACACCGGTACCATCCACATCGCCGACAAACCCATAGTCAACCGGCAGAGGCGACCGTTTTCTTGACACGAGTGCGTGAGCATCAGCACCGCATAGACCAATTGCATCTACGGAATTTTTTTGAAGGAGCGAGACAATCCGCTTGTTGATGAGACCGGCATATACCATTGTCACAACATCGAGTGTCCTTACATCAGTCACCCTGCGCCCGTCAATCATAGTCGTTTCGATTCCCAGAGCCTTGCTCAGCGCTGTGGCTTCTTTACCGCCTCCATGCACCAGTATTTTTCCCCCGGGCAAACTAGCGAAATCAACTATGAAATTATTAAGAGCAATGGGGTCATCGACCACATTGCCACCTATTTTAACGACATTAATCATAAGCTCTCAAGTATTCGTTTCAGCACCGTCTGAGCTGAAATCTCACGGTTGGCAGCTTCGGGTATGACAATACTGCGCTCTGATTCTATCACCTCATCAGTCACAATCATATTGCGACGAACCGGCAGACAGTGCATAAAGAATGCGTCGTCCGTCAAAGCCATTTTCGATGCGTCTACAGTCCAGTTCCTATCTGTGGAAAGCACTTTTCCATAGTTGGGATCCATATATGCCGACCAGTTCTTTGCATAGATGAAATCTGCACCTTCAAAAGCCTTGGCCTGATCATACTCCACTTTGGCATTGCCGACAAACGACGGGTCAAGCTCATATCCATGCGGATGGGTTACTACAAAATCATAGTCAGTAAGATTCATCCATTCGCAGAATGAGTTGGCAACGGCCTGAGGAAGAGCCTTGGGATGAGGGGCCCAGGTCAGAACCACTTTCGGACGGGGCTTGGTCTTGAACTCTTCTATTGTGATCAGATCAGCAAACGACTGGAGCGGATGCCTTGTGGCAGCTTCCATACTGAAAACCGGTTTCCCGGAATATTTGATAAACTGTTCTATCACTTTTTCCTCATAGTCGCTCTTCTTATCTGTGAGAGATGCAAACGAGCGCACACCGATCATATCGCAATAGCAACCCATCACAGGAATCGCCTCAAGCAGATGCTCAGCCTTGTCCCCGTCCATTATCACACCTCGTTCCGTTTCAAGTTTCCATGCACCCTGATTCACGTCGAGCACAATCACATTCATGCCGAGATTCATGGCGGCCTTCTGTGTGCTCAGTCGGGTGCGCAGACTTGAATTAAAGAAAATCATCATCAAAGTTTTGTTTTTTCCGAGATGTGAATAAGCGAATTTATCGCTTTTTATCTGTAATGCTTCAGCCACGGCCTTATCCAGAGGTCCGATATCGGCTGCACATGTAAATTTCTTCATTTTCTGATTCATTTAAGAGTCGGCCAACAATTCCTTGAGCTCCTGAATAAACAATGCTGCTTTAACTTTAGAGAGAGATAGAGCCGGAAGTATTCTCACCGTATGCTCTCCCGCACCTCCGGTAAAAATATGCTTCTCCTTCAGAAGTTTCTTTCTGAATTCGGGAGCCGATCCGTCAATGTCAAATCCGATCATAAGACCACGGCCTCTGACATCCTTGATCTGCGGAATTTTTTTAAGCTCGTTTATCAAATATTCGCCGGTGGAAGCAGCGTTTTCTATGAGATTTTCCTCATTTATCACGTCGAGCACAGCAATAGCAGCGGCACACGCCAGATGATTTCCACCGAAGGTGGTACCAAGCATTCCTTTTACGGGCTTGATATCACCGTTTATGAGAACTGCTCCCACCGGAAAACCGTTGGCAATTCCCTTGGCACACGTTATAATATCAGGCTTTATAACTGTCCACTGGTGAGCGAAGAACTTTCCGGTTCGGCCATAGCCGCTCTGCACCTCATCGAGTATAAGCAGAGCACCAGCCTCATGTACGGCAGCCTCAAGCTCCTTGAAGAACGAGTCCTGAGGCATACGGATACCAGCAACGCCCTGGATACCTTCTATTATCACACCGGCTATATCGCCGTTGGACAACAGTTTCTTCACCTGCTGGATGTTTCCAAGCTCAGCGAACACCACATTGTCGGTCTTGTTGAACGGAGCCTGTATCTTGGCATTGTCCGTAGCGGCTACCGCTCCGGAAGTTCGTCCGTGGAATGACTTGTCGAAAGCAAGAATCTTGGGTTTACCGGTGATGAAGGAGGCAAGTTTCATTGCATTCTCATTGGCCTCAGCACCACTGTTGCACAGGAAGAGCTGGTAATCATCGTAACCGCATGCTTTCCCGAGCTTATCGGCAAGTTCCTGCTGGAGAGAATTTTCTACTGAATTCGAGTAAAAGCCCAGTTTTGCAAGCTGTTTATTTATAGCGGCGATATATTTGGGATGGGAATGGCCAATCGAAATCACCGCATGACCACCGTAAAGGTCAAGGTAAGGTGTGTCATCGGAAGTGTACACCCAATTACCTTCACCCCTCACGGGTTCTATATCATAAAGTGAATAAACGTCAAAGAGTTTCATATCAAAATGCTGAGGGTTTAAGACGGAGTCCGGCGGTTTCATCCAGACCGAACATCAGGTTCATATTCTCCACCGCCTGTCCGGAGGCTCCTTTGAGAAGATTGTCTATAGCTGTTGTAACCAAAAGTATGCCGTCCTCGCTCATAGAAAGTGAAATGACAGCCTTGTTGGTGTTGACGGCCTGTTTCAGGTCCACAGGCTTATCTATTACCACCGTGAAAGGAGCTCCTCTATAGTATTCTTTGTATAGAGCTGCTATCTCCTCAATAGGCTTATCTACTTTAGTCGTTGCCATAACGAAAATACCTCGGGGAAAATCACCTCTTACGGGTACAAATCTGATTTTCCCGCTCCATTGCGAAACCAGACCCTTTAACGTGCGGTTGATCTCAAGAAGATGCTGATGGTTAAAAGGCTTGTAGACCGACAGGTTATCGTTACGCCAGCTGAAATGGGTGGTGGCTCCGGGTTTTACACCTGCGCCTGTTGAACCGGTTATGCCCGTGACGTTCACATCTTCTTTAAGAATTCCGGCCGCTGCCAAAGGAATAAGCGAAAGCTGAATAGCAGTGGCAAAACATCCGGGGTTAGCGAGAAGAGCCGTTGCTTTTATTCGTTCGCGGTTTATTTCCGGCAAGCCGTAAACGTATCCGTCATGTTCATCCCGGAAATCCTGAGCAAGATCTATGACTTTGAGATTAGCCGGACGCGGGTTTTCGCTCCAGAACTCTGTGCTCTTCCCATGGCCGGAACATAAAAACAGGACATCTATGGCTTCAAGATCGAAACTGTCGGAAAACACGAGATCGGTCTCCCCTGCCAGTCCACCGTGAACATCCGTAACCGGATGTCCTGCGTTGCTCGACGAGTGAACGAATTTAATTTCAGCTTCAGGATGATTGAGCAGCAATCTTATCAGTTCACCCGCAGTATAGCCTGCGCCACCTATTATTCCGACTTTTATCATTTCTTAGACTCAGCGCGTTTCTTTACATTATAGAAAATCTTCATGGGGTTTGCCATGATTTTGGTAAAGCCTTTTACATCGTCTGCGGTCCATGCGCGATTCACTTCGCCATATTCTCCGAAATCATTCTTCATGAGATCGAAATCAGATTCCACTCCCACCAAGGTATATCCATAAGGATGGAGCTCTACAGTCACGGTACCGTTGACATTCTTCTGGCTACTCTCAAGGAATGCTTCCATATCGCGCATCACCGGATCGAGATACTGGGCCTCGTGGAGGAACATGCCGTACCACGTACCGATCTGGTCTTTCCAGTAAAGCTGCCATTTGGTTAGCACATGCTTTTCGAGCATCTTGTGAGCGGCTATTATAACAACCGGAGCGGCGGCTTCAAATCCCACACGTCCCTTGATTCCGATTATGGTATCGCCTATGTGCATGTCGCGGCCTATGGCAAAACGCGACGCTATAGCCTCTACTTTGCGTATAGCCTCAACCGGATCGGTGATTTCCTGACCGTTGACCGCTGTAAGCTCACCTTCAGTGAAGGTAAGTTTTAGAAGCTCCGGTTTCTTGCACACAAGCTGTGAAGGATAAGCTTCTTCAGGAAGAGTCTGCTCAGAGTGAAGTGTTTCTTTTCCTCCAATACTTGTACCCCAGAGACCTTTGTTGATGGAATACTCCATTTTTTTGAAATCAGCTTCGTAACCGTGTTCCTTGAGGTAGTTGATTTCATACTCGCGGGTAAGGGTGAGATCACGCGTGGGAGTAATAATCTCAACATCCGGAGCAAGAATCTGGAATGTAAGGTCGAATCGTACCTGATCATTACCGGCACCGGTTGAACCATGAGCTATGGCGTGAGCACCTATTTCGTTTGCATATTTGGCTGTTGCTATAGCCTGGAAAATGCGCTCGGAACTAACAGAAATGGGATACGTACCGTTTCTGAGCACATTGCCTGCGATCATATATCTTATGCTCTTGCCGTAATATTCACTGGTAATATCGAGGGTAGCATGACTGGCAGCGCCAAGCTTCATGGCACGACGTTCTATTTCCTTAAGTTCTTCTTCACTGAAACCGCCGGTATTGGCTATGGCGGTATGCACTTCGTAACCGAGTTCTTCTGAGAGATATTTCACACAGAAAGATGTGTCAAGGCCTCCACTGAAGGCGAGCACTACTTTTTTCTTTTCAGCCATTTGCGTATTTGTATTTTATACTGTTATTATATTCTGATTATTTTGCATGAAACAACGAGCGGAATATATTGCCGAGTTTCATTAAATAAGGTGTTGCTGCGGTATTACCGGGAGCCGGTTGCTGAGGGTCGTAAAGCATACCCGTACACAGACACATTCTCCTGTTGTTGCGCTGCAATATATCATAGTTCTTGCAGCCTTGGCATCCCCGCCAGAATTCCTCGTCGTCGGTAAGTTCCGAGAAAGTTACCGGCTTGTAACCCATTCTCGAATTAAGCTTCATCACCGGAAGCGACGTTGTGATACTGAATATCTTGGCATAAGGGAAACGTTCGCGTGCAAGCTGGAATGTCTTGTCCTTGATTTTTGCTGCAAGACCCATGTGACGGTATTCAGGATCAACTATCAATCCGGATGTGGCCACATAATCGCCATGCCCCCAGCTCTCGATATAGCTGAAACCAATCAGACGTTCACCGTCAAGCGCCACGACAGCCTTCCCGGATTTCAGTTTCGATCCTATATACTCCGGGGAGCGACGGGCTATACCTGTGCCACGCTGAAGAGCCGATTCATAAATCAATTGGCAAATTTGCTCTGAATATTTCACATGGCTTTCATCACCATATTTCACTTCAATGTTTGACGAATCCATTCTACGGATATTTTGTTTATTCTTTGTTAATTTTACGCCGCGAAGTTAATTAATTTATCGTGTATAAAAATGCAATTATGCATAATGGCGCATTTTTTTTCATTTTAGAAGAAATTATTCAGCCACACAAAGTTAATTAATGTTAATCAACGCCATACACTTCTCTTCTTAACGTCCTGGCAAGAATTTCCGCACGCGGGCACTCCCCTTTTGTCATAAGACACAATTCAAGTTCGTTTTTGCCTGCAGAATAAGGAGGCTGAAGATATTTGAAATCCTTTACAAGCTCAAAACCATGGCGCTGATAAAACCTAATACGTCTGCAGGCCATCTCTCCATCCGACTCCGGTTCGACCTCAAGCACCACACCTTTTCCGGCGAGGCGCGACGTGAACATATCGAGAGCCCTACCACCAAGCCCACAGTTTCTGGCGCGGGAATCTACCGCGAAATGCTCCACATAGGCAAATTCGGGAAAATTCCACCAGTATATTATACCCATGAACACACCTTGATGCATAACATGGGTGATTCTAAAATAGTCTCTTCTGACACAACTTACTTCTCTTAAATCAGACCATTCGCGGCGCTCATCCTCAGGGAATGATCCTTCATAAAGCTCCCGGTCCTTTTCCCCGGGAGTCTTTTTCAAATCCCTCAGTCTCAACCGGCGATGTTTTGTGTGACTGATAATTACCGAACTAAAAGCCAGCGGGACAAGTAGTGCGCCCGAAAGATCGGCTAAACCGTCCTTCCAGTCGGCGCTGCGACCTGCATTCTCCAACGCCTGGAACCATTCGGTAAGAAAGCCGAAGGCTCCACAACATAAGCTTACAATCAGCCATTGGCGAACGCCATATTCCCCTGTGATCCTACCATAATCCCATAGTATAGTCGCCGACAAGCCTCCAAACATCAGAAAATGAATAATTTTATCCATGTGTGGTATGGAGAACATCTGGACACTCGGAGGATTGGGTGTAAGCACCGCGTAAAGAATAACGATCAGAACGATTGCCGAAGCCAGATATTTTGGCAATCTGTCCATGAGAAGGTTGGTGTGAGATATCATTATGTGACTTTTATTTGCAAATTTACCTCAAAATGTTCTACTTTTTCATGTTTTTAACTACCTTTGTAATTATAATTTATCCTCTAAACAAATTTTATGGATAGCTTGGAGGAGATGATAGGTACACATAGTAATACTCAAGGTAAGAAATATGGCAAAGAAGAATGTTTTTGCATCAAAGGCCGGGATGATTGCCGCTACAGTAGGTTCCGCAGTAGGCCTCGGAAACGTATGGCGTTTCCCGGCCGAAGTGCAGCAAGGTGGAGGAGCGGCGTTTCTATTGATTTACATAGCTTGTGTTATAATTCTGGGCATACCGGTGATGATTGCCGAGTTCTCGCTCGGCAGAGCCGGAGGGAGCGATGCAGTCACTTCGTTCAAGAATCTCGGTGCCAAAAAGCCATGGTGGTTTGTCGGCGGACTCGCGGTATTGGCGAGCTATCTTATCCTCTGCTTCTATATGGTCGTGGCCGGTTGGGCGCTTGAATATCTCTGGAATTCACTCAACGGCTCCCTTTACGATATACCCTCCGGAGTCCGCCTGTCTGATTACTTCGCGGCAGCAATGACGGAAGCCACCGCCTCTCCAGTGCGTCCCATTATCTTCACCCTCATTGTTATATTCCTTAATCTCGGCGTGCTTCTGGCCGGTGTCACCAAAGGAATTGAACGTCTCTCCAATATACTTATGCCAATGCTGGTGGTGATACTCATCGCATTGCTTGTAGTCAGCCTCAATCTGCCTGACGCCTCAAAAGGCCTTGAATTCTTTCTTAAACCCGATTTTTCTTCCATCTCAACCACAACCGTTTTGAGTGCGCTTGGACAGGCATTTTTCTCTCTGAGCCTCGGCATGGGCATACTCATCACTTACGCCTCATACTTTCCCCGCGATGCAAAACTCATACGAACATCCGTGACTGTATCGCTCCTTGACATGATGGTGGCCGTGATGATGGGCCTTATCATTTTTCCCGCGGTGACCTCTTTCGGTCTGGCTGGAGAAAGCCTTAAAGGAGCCACACTGGTTTTTGTAACGTTGCCAGAGGTATTCGCCCGCATGCAATTCTCAGCGTTCTGGTCGGTAATGTTTTTCACTCTTCTCACTGTGGCCGCTCTCACCTCCACCATTTCCATCGCCGAGGTATCGGTTGCGTTTGTTCGCGACAGAATCGGCCTGCGGCGCAGATATGCGTGCCTCATCGTCCTGCTTCCCCTCCTTGCGTTCAGCAGCCTGTGCTCTCTTTCACTTAACTCCGACTCTACATTTATAATTGCCGGAATGCCATTGTTCGATTTTCTTGATGCTGTGGCCACAAACATATTCCTGCCTGTGGTTTCAATCCTTCTATGTATATACGTGGGATGGATAGCACCCAAATCATTACTGAAGAATCAGCTGAACAACAACGGCACAATCCGTTCACGACTTTTTGTGCCCTATCTTTTTGCCATTCGTTTCATTGCTCCGGTGCTCATATCCATGGTTCTCGTGAATTATTTTATCTCACTCTGATCAATGGAATCCACCGGTTCGGAACGTAGAGGCCTCATAATACTTCTGTCTATAATCGGCCTGCTTATAATTGCGGCTTTTGTTTCGGGAATCAGGTCCCGAAACGACAAGAGCGCCGCCATGACATATCCCGAATCATCCATCAGAATACATGAGATAAAATCCCGTCAGAGTCCCGACTCCGGCAATGTCAAAAAGAAACGTCGCAGGACCAAAACCACAAAGAACAAGAGCGAGCGCGAGTATCGGCAGAGAGATTTCTATGGCGAGACCGTCGACAACTAAATTTATTTTTGTAAGAATTTGACATGGATAATAAAAATACAAGAGCTGTATTCACAACACGTATAGGCGCGGTAGCGGCTGCTGTCGGATCTGCCGTCGGCCTTGGAAATATATGGCGGTTCCCATATGAGGCCGGAAGTCACGGAGGCGGAGCCTTCATGCTTTGCTATATTGCATTTATATTTCTGATAGGATTCCCCGTTATATGCGCTGAATTCATTATGGGACGGCAGACGAGAAGCAATGAATTCCGATCGTTCAGAACTCTCGCTCCCGGTCGACCCGGATGGTCTGTTCTGGCACTTATCGGCATACTGAGTTCAGTCATGATTCTCGGATTCTACAGTGTGGTTGCCGGTTGGACCGTAGAGTATATATGGCTTTCCATAAGCGGCGAACTGTTTTCGAATGCAGGGAATCTTTCCCAGACTTTCGCAACTGCCATAGGAGGCGGATGGCGTCCGGTATTCTGGACTTTCGTATTCCTCCTGCTCAATTACATTATCCTGAGCCGCGGGGTTCAAAAAGGCATCGAGAAGCTCAACAATATTCTCATGCCTCTTATGTTCGTATTGCTTATAGTACTTTGCGTCAATTCGCTTTTTATGCCCGGGGCTTCAGAGGGACTAAAGTTCCTCTTTCTCCCCGACTTCTCCAAGCTCACTCCCGATGTTGTGCTCAGTGCCCTCGGTCAGTCATTCTTCTCTCTGAGTATCGGCGTGGGAACCATGCTTACCTACGCGTCCTATTTTTCAGCTGACACCAGGCTGGCCAAAACCGCTTTCACCACCTCGGTTCTCGACACTCTTGTAGCCATACTTGCAGGCGTAATGATTTTCCCTGCGGTATTCTCTTTCGGAATGCAGCCTGCACAGGGACCGGCCTTGGTATATGAGGTACTGCCTCAGGTATTCCGTTCGATAAACGGAGGTATGATATGGGCTTCTATTTTCTTCTTCCTTCTCTTTCTTGCCTCCATCTCCTCCACCATATCCATGAGCGAGATTCAGATAACATTTCTGATAGAGGAACTCAAATTATCGCGACGAGGAGCAAATCTTACAGTTCTGGTAGTGGCTATGATTCTGGGCACAGTGTGTGCGCTCAGTTTCGGGCCGCTAAAGGACGCCACTTTATTTGGCAAAACTTTTTTCGACCTGCTGGATTATGTGGCATCAAATATCTTCATGCCTGCGTGTGGAATGTTTCTTGCATTTTTCGTAGGTTGGAAACTCGATAAAAAAATTATCAGAAAGCAGCTTTCCAACAATGGATCCGTAGCTGACAGAGCAATGCCATATATCACCTTCTGCCTGAAATGGATTGCCCCGCCGGCTATTTTCCTGGTAATGCTCAACAGCATTGATATCCTGTGAAAAAGGCTCATGGCGCTTTAAGCAATTTTGCATATCATATAAAAATGCTGTAAATTAGCCTCGAATTTAGAGCATCTGATTATTATGGCTTTTCTGCCGTTCACACTTAACATAAAAGGAAGTATCCGATTGATCGAACGCCCTCAGATCATGGGTATTGTCAACGCTACTCCCGATTCCTTCTTCCCGGGTTCGCGCACACTCAGCCGCGAATCCATCATAGAGCGCACCCGCTCCATGATCAACCAAGGCGCCGATATGATTGACATAGGAGCATATTCATCCCGTCCGGGCGCAGTTGATGTCTCGGAAACAGAAGAGCTCAGACGTCTTGAAACAGCATTAGAGGCGGTACGGTCGGTAAGCCAGGATATCCCGATTTCCGTCGATACATTCCGTGCCAACGTCGCCCGGACCGCAGTATCTTCTCTGGGCGCCGATATCGTGAATGATATCTCAGGAGGCTCGCTCGATGCCGCTATGCTCGAAACAGTCGCGTCGCTGAAATGCCCCTATATTCTCATGCACATGCGCGGCCCCCCCGCCACAATGCAGACCCTTACGGATTACCACGACGTAACCGCCGATGTCATTAAAGAGATCTCAATAATTCTTAGCCACCTCGAAAAGCTCGGTGTCTCAGATATTATAGTTGACCCGGGCTTCGGATTTGCCAAAACCGTTGAGCAAAACTACGAATTGATGCGCAATCTCGAGACCATTGAGGATCTCCTCGGGCACCCGTTGCTCGTAGGTATTTCGCGTAAGTCAATGCTCACCCGTCCACTCGGAATAAAACCTGACGAGGCACTGAATGCCACAACGGTAATGAACGTCATAGCCCTCTCCAAAGGTGCCTCAATTCTTCGTGTGCATGATGTAACGGAAGCCCGGGAAGCCCTCGTTCTTACCGGCCTCGTCACGAAACAGTACTCATAAGCCAATCTTCTCCTTCATACAATGGATACCTTTTCTATTCTCGATGCATTCGACATAGCACTCGCGGCTTTGCTCCTTTTCTATATCTACAAGATAATGAAGGATTCCGGAACCATCAATATATTTTTTGGTATCCTCACATTCTTCATTGTCTGGATTATAGCATCGCAAATTCTGGAAATGAAGCTGATCGGCACTGTGCTCGACAAATTCATGAGCATAGGTCTGATTATCCTTGTGATTCTTTTCCAGGACCAGATCAAACGGTTTCTTGTAGGCCTCGGCGACCATAAACGATGGCGGTTCATATCAAATCTTTTCCACCATACCAGTCCGGAAGAGCGACAGGCCAATGCCCGACGTCAGATTCTCCCTATCGTGTATGCATGCATGAATATGGCGAAGTCAAAGACCGGCGCACTCATTGTAATCGAGCAGACCGTACCCCTTGAATCCTATGAACGTTCAGGCGATATAATCGACGCATTGATCAACAGCCGTCTTATCGAAAATATTTTCTTCAAAAACTCTCCGCTCCATGATGGAGCTCTTATTATAGCCCATAATCGTCTGAAATCTGCCGGTTGTATCCTCCCGGTAAGTCACGACCGCAACGTGCCCAGAGCGCTCGGCCTCCGTCACAGATCGGCATTGGGCATAGCGCAGGCCACCGATGCTTTTGCCATAGTGGTTTCAGAAGAAACGGGAAATATCTCAGTAGCCTATAAAGGCAAACTTTATACCAAACTGACGTCCACCGAACTTGAACGACGCCTTTCGCAACTCGTTCCCGACGAATAATCTCCTGCCGCCAGTCAGCCCATGAAGCGCGATTCTGTTATTTCCATCACCAAGGGCATTGCCATCATACTGATGGTGATTGGCCACGCCGAAGCCCCGGAATTGCTCACCAACTTCATCTACACTTTCCACATGCCGCTTTTTTTCATAGCGGCCGGCTATTTTTTCAACCGAAAATATCTTTCAGATCCCTGGACATTCATTTCAAAAAGAATAAAGGGACTGTATTTCCCATTTGTGAAATGGAGTATGATTTTTCTATTGCTCCATAATGTATGGTTCCATTTTGGTATCCTCAATGAGCAATATGGCAACTGGACGGGTGGCGTAACACATCCCTACACTATTCACAATGCGTTGCAAAGAGCCGTTCTGATTATCACCGGGATGTCAGGCTATGATGAGTTTATGGCTGGAGCATTCTGGTTTTTCCGCGGGCTTTTCGTGGCAAGCATTCTCTTTCTCCTTTTCTATAAAGCTATCGATTCCACTGGCAGGTTTTCTCCGACGGGTGGGATACTTGCCGTCTGCATGCTGTCTCTTGGCTTTACGGCATTCCATATACTTTCTGGAGTAAAGATAAATGTCTTTGCCGGAGGTGGCTGGAGAGAGACGTGGGGCATCTTTTTCTTTGGAGTGGGGGCGCTTTTTAGCCACTATCTTCCTGCAATCCGCAGGCATTGGGCTCTTTTTCTTATGTATTTCGCCATTCTTCTCGTGTCGGCAAAACTCCATTTCTCGGGAATGAACAATTCCGGGAAACTTGCCGACCTCGTCACACTCCCCCTCACCGGCACCATCGGATTCCTTGCCGTGCACTATTTGTCGTCACTTATCGATGTAAGAGAGGGTATATTACGAAGACTTCTTGTATTCATAGGCGACAATACACTTTATGTATTCGTATTCCACATAATAAGCTTCAAATTGGTAAGCCTGCTTAAAATATGGTGGTACGATCTGGATCCGGCTCAGATCGGATGTCACATGGTTATACATTTCAACAATCACTCCGACGCGTTCTGGGTTCTATATTCGATTGTCGGAGTGGCGGTGCCTCTGATAGTGGTCACCGCAATAAGGACTGTATCTGGAAGAGTCATTTTTCGTATCCCCTACATAAAAAAGAGCCCACGATCCGAGAGGACCGGGGGCTGAGAAGGTAATCTGATAAGATGGTGTGACTTTTTAATAACGTCAGCAAAATGCCTTCTCTTTGGCTATATAACATCACTGTATAGTTCTTTGTTCACGTTGGCTTGATTTTTCTCAACAATAGAATACCGAGATTTGTTAAAAATTAAACTTTCGACATCCCCTATGGAAAGAATGATTCTCATAGTCGACCCTCAGGTCGACTTCATAAATGGCTCCTTGCCTGTTCCCGAAGCATTACCCGCAATGGACCGCCTCGCCGACTATATTCTGTTATCCGACGAAAGATATACATTGAAAATAATCACGGCCGACCGCCATCCTTACAATCATTGCTCCTTCCAAGACAATGGAGGTGAATGGCCGCGACATTGCGTTCACGATACCATTGGGGCAGCCGTATGGCCTTCAGTGTTTGAAGCCGCATATTCCACCGCTGGTGAAACTTTCATTCTTCATAAAGGAAACGAAGAGGACCAGGATCAATATTCAATTTTTCAGAATCCACAGGCTACAGATTATATCTTATCAATTATACGCAAGTTTGGTATAGGGGAAATTGATATCTGCGGTCTCGCTGGCGATGTATGCGTGCTCAACACTCTGCGTGACGCATACCACCTTCTGCCGGACATGAAATTCACGGTAATCAAACGCTTCTCCCCTTCTCTGGATGGAGGGAAAGCTCTTGAACAACTTATAGCCCAATACGGATTCAACCACGATTAACTATTAAGACATGAGACAGATTATCACACATTTTACCGACGACGACCTTTACAAGTTCACTATGTGCTGCGCTGTAATCGAGAATTATCCGAGAGCGCAGGTAAAATATCGGTTCAAAGACCGAGACAATACTGTTTATCCCAAAGGTTTCGCTGATGAACTCAGACGGCAGATAAAAATGCTCGAAAACGTGGTAATAACCGAGGAGGAGATTGATTTCATGAAGCGGAGATGCAATTATATTCCGTTCTGGTTCTATACATTCCTCCGTGGCTTCCGCTATGATAGCCGATGGGTTACCGTTAAACAGGATGCAGAAGGACATCTTGAAATTGAACTTGAAGGCAGCTGGAGCGATACTATTCTTCTCGAAGTGAAAGTGCTCGCCATCGTTTCAGAGCTATATTATGAGATGACCGGTCAGAGCAGTCAGATGAATCTCGACGATTTTGCACAGAGGTCATATGAAAAAGGGAAACGGCTGATTGAGGCCGGATGCATGTTCAGCGATTTCGGAACCCGACGCCGTGCGTCGTTCCAAGCTCATGAAACGCTGGTGAAAATGCTTTCTAAAGCCAATGCCGAAGTAGCCGGGACTGGCCGTTTCGTTGGCACCAGCAATGTTTATCTTGCCATGAAGTACGACCTTACTCCTATCGGAACGATGGCACACGAGTTTATATGCGCCATAGCCGGTATGTACGGCCCCCAGATGTCAAACAATATTGCCATGAAAGTATGGGCCCGGACTTTCCGTGGAGCTCTCGGTACCTATCTCTATGATACTTACGGATGGGAAATATTCAGCCTTAACTTTTCGGAAGACTATGCCAATATGTTCAAAGGACTTAGAGTGGACAGTGGCGACAATATCGATCAGCTTGAAAAGATTGTGGCAAAATATAGAAGCCTCGGCATTGATCCGCTATCCAAACAGGTGGTATTCAGCAATGGCCTGAATACAGATGAGGCAATAGAAATCAATCGGGTTGCCTCACGTCTCGTCATGCCGTCATTCGGCATCGGGACCCACTTTACCAATGATTTTCCGGGAATCGTCCCGCGTAATATTGTGATTAAACTCTTTGCCGTAAAAATCACCGAAAGCTGGACTTTCTATAACGACACCTGTAAATTGAGCGAAGACAAAGGTAAATATACCGGTAAACCTGAAGTTGTGCACCGCTTCATGGAAGCAATTCACTTCAAAGAATAAAGAATAGGGCTCCTATTCCCATTTCCCAATTTTGGAACATCTTCACCAGTAGCTCTTATTTACAGGCTGCAGAAAAAAGTGACAAGCAATGGCACGGTAAATTCCAGCACTATGCCATTAACTACCGCCACCACCATTGTCTGCTGGCCGCAAACTTTGACGATCACAGGCAACGTCACATCCACAGAGGTGACCCCTGCCGCCGCTACCGGTCCAAGGCGCCCGAAATATTTCCGAAAAATCGGAGCGCAAGTCAGCGCCACCAGTTCACGGCTCATATTTGTAAGAAAAGCCAGCATGGCGAGCTGAGTGGCTGCTCCTGCGCCAAGTGAATGGCCTCTCAAGTCAAGAATCAGAAGCGACGACAAGGAATAATATCCCATGCCGCTTCCTACAGCAAGATAATCACTGACGGACCACTGACCGAAAAGCATTCCCAATGCCACCGTTGCCACCAACGTACCGGCTATAGAGAAAAACGGAAGAAAAAACAACGGTGCATCTATCCCCCGGAGTGTACCCATCATATTGTTATGGCCGAATTCAAACCCTACCAACGCCAAAAGCGCATAGAGGGTATATAGTGCCAGATCATGCGCTCTTGTCGTGATATCCTCCGGAAGAATATGAAAATGAGCAGCTGCAATTCCGGCTGCGAACATCAGTATCGCTATCAGACTCCCTTTCATTTTCGCTTTCTGTACCGGTCAAGAAGTTGAAGAAATCCGTATGCCGCAACAGCGCTGCCTATGGCTCCGGCCAAACCGAGCAAAAGTGCTTTTGCACCTAAATGCCCTATCTCTGATTCCACAGTTCTATCTGAACCTACAGCTGCGCCGAAGAAAAACAGAAGCAACGAAACAATCACCGTCAGTACCCACGAAGGGAATTTGGGAAGATTGACTTTTCTCAAAAGGAAACCTATTGAAAGCATTCCAAGAAGAATAAACATCGGTGTCATTTCTTCTCCTCCTTCTTTTCCTGTTTCACTTTAAGATAGATGAATCCAAACGCCGCCACCATAATCAGAGGGTCAATCAGCCCCCTCAGTCCAGCGGGATCAGCGGGGTTACGGATTATTACCCAACACTGCCAGAGCAATACCGCTATTGCACAGAGTCCGCACACAGGAAGAATCCACCTGAGTGCCATTTTATATCCAATTCTGTTTTTCTCCTTCATAAATTTCAAATGCTTTTTCCTTCTCTGAAGAATTTCGGCATTAAAATTATGAAAAATCCTTGAGGATAACGCTTCTCCGGCAAAATAAAAGGGTTCCCGGCCTTAGCCATGAGATACACTCACGGCTACGCCGAGAACCCGTAATGATTACTTAATCTTTCTATAAGAGCCGATTACTCTATTGACTTCTGAGCTTTTGCCACAGCAGCCCAGCAAACGACCGCAATAACCGCGCCGATTATCGGGCCTACTACCATAATCCAGAAATCGCCCCAGGCCGAAGGATCGAAAACTGCGGGACCGAAGCTACGCGCGGGATTTACCGAGCAATTGTCAACAGGAATACCTACGATGTTTACGAGGCCGAGAGCAAGGCCTATGGCAAGACCGGCGAACTTACCGAAACCTTTCTTTTCGTCGGTTGCGCCAAGTACCACAAGAACAAAAAAGAATGTCAGCAACACTTCGGTGAAAAGAGCCATAACGGAAGTTGCGCCTGGCTGTATCACATTGGTGGCGAGATAGCTGTTGCTTGCGGCTGTTATACCGCCATAGTTAAATCCGGTGCCCATATTAAACAGCGCATAGAGGAAGCCTGCACCTACTGTAGCACCAACCAACTGGGCTATGATGTAGAGAACGCATTCCTTGCCGCTCATACGTCCGGCAAGGAACATGGCAATTGATACTGCCGGGTTGACGTGACAGCCGGAAATATTTCCGATTGCATAACACAGGCATACAAGAACAAGGCCAAAACACAAGCCAATTCCAAGACCTCCTATAGAAGGACCGGCAAGTACCGCGCTTCCGCAGGCAAGGAGTACCAGAAACATAGTTCCGATTCCTTCAGCAAACAATTTTTTCATATATCAAATTTTAGTTATAAGTATTTACAAATATAACACTCAAATAAGAAGTTGTATCTTTTTTTACCCTCATTTTTTTTACAGATAAATAAAAATTACCGATAATGCATAAATACAAAATTTATTAATTGGAATTTTTATATTTTTGTGTCGGTGAAATGCACTTTCAACCAAAGACGATTTTTTCTTCCTAACACGTCAGTTTTAATTATTATATCATGAGCAACAAAATCAAGCGCTTCATTCTGCCGGAATCGGAAATTCCCACACAATGGTACAACATCCAAGCCGATATGGTCAATAAGCCGATGCCTCCCCTCAATCCGGCCACTAAAGAAATATTAAAACCTGAAGACCTCTTCCCTATCTTCGCAGAAGAACTGTGCCGACAGGAATTCGATCAGACAAACAGGTGGATTGATATCCCGGAGGAAGTACGCGAGATGTACAAGTATTACCGTTCCACCCCGCTCGTACGTGCCTACGGTCTTGAAAAAGCATTAGGTACTCCTGCTCATATTTATTTTAAAAACGAGAGCGTGAGCCCGATGGGATCGCATAAGCTCAACTCGGCCATCCCTCAGGCATATTACTGTAAACAGGAAGGCGTCAAAAATGTCACAACTGAGACCGGTGCCGGACAGTGGGGCGCATCCCTCGCATACGCGGCAAAACTGTTTGGTCTGGAAGCCGCTGTATATCAGGTAAAGATTTCTTATGAACAGAAGCCTTACCGCAGAAGCATAATGCAGACATTCGGAGCGCAGGTCACCGCATCCCCCTCCATGAGCACTCGTGCCGGAAAAGACATTCTTACCGCCACTCCCTCGCATCAGGGTTCGCTTGGCACTGCTATTTCCGAAGCCATCGAGCTGGCCACCACTACTCCGGACTGCAAATATACCCTGGGCTCTGTCCTTTCCCATGTGACGCTCCACCAGACAGTCATAGGGCTTGAAGCAGAGAAACAGATGGAGATGGCCGGAGAATATCCCGATATCGTGATTGCCTGCTTCGGTGGCGGTTCTAATTTCGGCGGTATCTCATTCCCCTTCCTGCGCCATAATATCCTTGATGGCAAAAAAACACGTTTCATCGCTGCCGAACCCGCTTCATGCCCCAAACTCACCAAAGGAGAATTCCGGTATGACTTCGGCGATGAAGCCGGCTACACTCCCCTCCTCCCCATGTTTACCCTCGGCCACAAGTTTACCCCCGCCAATATCCACGCCGGCGGTCTGCGCTACCACGGCGCCGGTGTGATAGTCTCACAGCTTCTTAAAGACAAACTCATTGAAGCCGTGGACATTCAGCAGATAGAGGCTTTCAATTCCGGAGTGCTTTTCGCCCGCGCCGAAGGCATCATACCCGCGCCGGAATCTTGTCATGCCATCGCAGCAGCAATCAATGAGGCCAACAAATGCAAGGAAACCGGTGAAGAGAAAGTTATACTATTCAATCTTTCGGGACACGGCCTTATCGACATGTCGGCCTACGACAATTATTTTGCAGGAAATCTCGTAAACTACTCTTACGAGCCGGGAGAAAACGACAAATAAAAGTCCCTCTCCATTCCGCACCTCACATATAAAAGCCATAATCCGAAACACGATTATGGCTTTTATCATATTTATCATGTAACTTTGCAGACGCTTTGAATCGTATTTAGTTTTTTGCATATGGCACAGAAACCATCCATACCTAAAGGAACCCGCGATTTCGGCCCCGTAGAAATGGCGAGACGCAATTATATTTTCGATACCATCCGTGAGGTTTTCAAACTTTACGGTTTTTCACAGATAGAAACCCCGGCGATGGAGAATCTCTCCACGCTTATGGGAAAATACGGAGAGGAAGGCGACAAACTTCTTTTCAAGATTCTCAATTCGGGTAATTGGCCCGCTTCCCTCGAGAGCATCGATCTCCAGTCCGAATCCATAGGTCATCTCACATCCAAGATATCCGAGAAGGGACTGCGATATGACCTCACGGTTCCTTTCGCCCGGTTTGTGGTTCAGCACCGCAACGAACTCACAATGCCTTTCAAGCGCTATCAGATTCAGCCCGTGTGGCGTGCCGACCGTCCACAAAAAGGGCGCTACCGCGAGTTTTATCAGTGCGATGCCGATGTGGTAGGCTCTGATTCCCTCATAAATGAAATTGAGCTTATCTCTCTGATCGACGAAGTTTTCTCGCGTCTCGGCATAAACATCACCATCAAACTGAATAACCGTAAGGTACTTTCAGGAATCGCCGACCTTGTGGGACAGCCCGACAAACTTATTGACATCACGGTAGCTATTGACAAAATTGACAAAATAGGCATCGAGAATGTCAAGGCAGAACTTTCCGAGCGTGGAATCAGCCAGGAATCCATTGAACGGCTTATTCCTATTCTTGAGATAAATGGTTCAACCCAGGAGCGGATTGCCGCCCTGAGTGAAATTCTCAAAGATGTTGAGACGGGAGCTAAAGGCGTGGATGAGCTTGAAGAAGTCATCTCCGGAATCAATAATCTCGGGCTCAAGGCCGACATTGAACTTGATGTCTCGCTCGCCAGAGGACTGAACTACTATACCGGTACGATCATCGAGGTGAAAGCCAAGGATGTGGCAATAGGCAGCATTACCGGCGGCGGAAGATACGACAACCTTACCGGCGTATTCGGCATGCCGGGACTTTCAGGCGTGGGCATTTCATTTGGCGCCGACCGTATTTACGATGTGTTGAACGCCCTTGATCTTTACCCAGACTCCGCCTCCGCCGCAACACGGGTCATGTTCACGAATTTCGGTAAAAGCGAAGCCGAAGTTTCCATGAAATACCTGAAGCTATTCCGCAAAGCCGGCATAAGCGCGGAAATCTACCCGGACGCCGCCAAAATGAAAAAACAGATGCAGCGTGCCAACGACCTTGACATACCTTTTGTGGCAATAGTGGGAGAAGAAGAGATGAAACAGGGTCTTGTCACATTGAAAAACATGGCCGACGGCTCTCAGAAAATGCTCCCTGTCGACGAGGCTATCGCCATGGTCCGCTAATGGACAGAATGCATCTTTCTGCTCTCAGGCATTGTGGGAACAGCGAGTCATTTATTTCACCACACTAATTGATTATTTCCCTCGTTTTATTATCTTTGTAGGCGAAATGAGCGATGATAGACAAATAAATGCCGCCGTTGCGACTTTTTCGCGTTTTCTTGAAGAAAACGGATTGCGGAAAACTCCTGAACGTTTTGCCATCCTTGACAAAGCGTTTTCCCTCAACAGCCATTTTTCGATTGACGCGCTCTATCACGCCGTGGTTGATTCCGGATATCATGTTTCGCGTACCACCATTTACAATACGGTGGAAGTTCTGGTAAATGCCGGAATTCTTCTGCGACACAACTTCGCCAATCAGCCGACGCAATACGAAAGGATTTCCGGAGTAACGGGCCACCATCATCTCATTTGCAACCGCTGTGGAAAAATCCGCGAAATACGCGACCCCGAAATTGACGCCCTGCTGTCGTCGCGCCACTTCGGAACCTTTTCACCTCTGCGGTCTGAACTGAACATCTATGGATTGTGCTCCCATTGCCAGAAACTCGCAAAAAAAGATCTAACAAAAGTCACCAAATAATTTCTATCAAATTCAGTAAACATGAAAGTCGACGTATTATTAGGCCTCCAGTGGGGCGATGAAGGAAAAGGTAAAGTAGTTGACGTACTTACACCCCGTTACGACATCGTAGCACGTTTTCAGGGAGGCCCGAATGCCGGTCATACTCTCGAATTTGAAGGTAAAAAATATGTGCTCCGCTCCATTCCATCCGGAGTATTCCAGAGCGTACGCGCCAATGTGATAGGCAATGGCGTGGTTCTTGACCCTGTACTTTTCAAACAGGAAGCCGAGGAGCTTATAAAGTCTGGGGTAGACCTTCGCAAGATTCTCAAGATTTCCAAGAAACTCAACCTGATTATGCCCACCCATCGCCTGCTCGATGCCGCAAACGAAAAGGCTAAAGGAGGCGCAAAGATAGGTACTACCGGCAAAGGCATCGGCCCGACCTACACCGACAAGGTTTCGCGCAACGGCCTGCGCCTCGGCGACACTCTCCATAATTTCCCCGCAAAATATGAAGCTGCCCGCAACCGCCACATAGCCATGCTTAAGGCGCTTGACAGCGAACCTGATACTGTAGCTCTTACCGAAATGGAGGCCAAATGGCTTGACGCGGTGGAGTATCTCCAGACATTCGATCTGATTGATTCTGAATTCTTCATCAACAAGGCTCTTGAGAACGGAGAATCCGTGCTCTGTGAAGGCGCTCAGGGCACAATGCTCGATGTTGATTTCGGTTCATATCCCTTCGTGACATCATCCAACACCATCACTGCCGGCGCTTGCTCCGGACTTGGAGTTGCACCGAATAAAATCGGAGATGTTTTCGGCATTTTCAAGGCTTATTGCACACGCGTAGGTAGCGGACCCTTCCCCACCGAGTTGTTCGATGAGACAGGAAAGACCATTCGTGACCTTGGCCACGAATACGGTGCGGTGACCGGTCGTGAACGCCGTTGCGGCTGGATTGACCTTGTGGCTCTCCGCTATGCCATCATGCTTAACGGAGTTACGAAACTCATCATGATGAAGAGCGATGTGCTCGATTCATTCGATGAGGTCAAGGCCTGCGTGGCTTACGAGATTGACGGCAATAGAACCGAAGATTTCCCCTTCTCCATTGACGAAGAAGCTATCAAGCCTGTTTACGTCACACTTCCCGGCTGGAAAACCGATATGACAGGAATGAAGTCAACCGAGGAGTTCCCCGAGGCATTCAATAACTATATCGATTTCCTCGAGAAGGAGCTTAAAACACCCATCTACATCGTTTCAATCGGTCCGGACCGCGAGCAGACAATCATCCGCAAACCGCTCTGATTGCCTCTTGCTCATTCATATACTATACCTTAAATCCCACCTGAAAAATCTCTTTATGGCAAAAGTAAAACCGTTTAAAGGTGTGCGTCCGCCACGCCAGTTTGTCACCGACGTGGCTTCGCGCCCTTACGATGTTCTTGACTCGAAAGAGGCCCGAAAGGAAGCAGAGGGCAATCCCAAGTCGCTCTATCACATCATAAAGCCTGAAATTGATTTCGGGCCCGAGGTTGATGAGCACGATCCGGAAGTCTACGGAAAAGCCGTGGAGAATTTCAGGCTTTTCCAAGACAACGGATGGCTTGTCCAGGACCAGGAGGACCACTACTATATTTACGCGCAGACCATGGACGGTCGCACGCAGTATGGTATAGTAGTTGCAGCCTGGGTAAACGACTATATGGAGGGACGGATTAAAAAGCATGAGCTTACCCGTCGCGACAAAGAGGAGGACCGCATGAAGCATGTGCGGGTCAACGATGCCAACATCGAGCCCGTGTTTTTTGCGTTCCCCGATAACGAAAGTCTCCAACAGATAATCTATACGGTTACCGCGGGAGAACCGGAATATGACTTCGTGGCTCCCGACGGATTCGGCCATACATTCTGGGTTGTGAACGAACCGGAATTAATAGCCGCCATCACAGAAGAATTTGATAAGATCCCCTACCTGTATATTGCCGACGGTCACCATCGTTCGGCTGCAGCCGCGCTGGTGGGAGATGAGAAAGCAAAATCCAATCCCGACCATAAAGGCGACGAGGAATATAACTACTTTCTGGCCGTAGCTTTCCCGGCATCACATCTGAGAATCATCGATTACAACCGTGTGGTACGAGACCTCAACGGCCTTACTCCGGAAGAATTCCTGATACGCCTCACCAAGGACTTCATAGTTGAGAAAAAAGGAAAAGAAATCTATAAGCCCACTCGTCTCCACAATTTTGCGCTCTATTTAGACAGCAATTGGTACTCTCTTACTCCACGTGAGGGACGATACGACGACAACGACCCCATCGGAGTCCTCGACGTGACCATCTCAAGTGACCTTATCCTCCGCGACATACTCGGCATTACCGATCTAAGAAGCGACAAGCGCATAGACTTCGTGGGCGGAATCCGGGGCCTCGGAGAGCTTTCCCGCCGCGTTGATTCAGGCGAAATGAAAATGGCCCTTGCTCTTTACCCCGTGTCAATGAAACAGCTGATGGATATTGCCGACAGCGGCAATATCATGCCTCCGAAAACCACATGGTTTGAGCCCAAATTACGCTCCGGTCTCGTAATCCATAAGCTATCCTGAGAATTGGCTGTCTTTGAATCGACACCCTTCCGACTCACATCCTCGGTATACTTCCGGATTGCAGTCAGGCAGAAGCTTCCCAAGGTTGCTTTGTCACTTGCACTGCCCATCCTTATTCTGTTGGCGGCGGGAGCCATTTTTGACTCCCGTATGCTTTTCATAGCATTGATGATAGCATTCATTTTCACCCCGGTGGTGATGAGCCATATTTATTATTCTACACTTCTTCAGCCGGAAGCCCGGCGCGCGCTCTCACTACAGCGAGCCATCGTGGAATCCAGAAGGAAAATAACTCTGGTTTTCCTAAAAACGGAGAATAAGCCTACTGAAAAGGATAATGAGGGAGGCCTCAGTGAATACACACCTAAGATATCAGACAATCAGCCTCTTTTATCAGCCACTGGCTCTGACTCATACACAAAGTCTGAGGAATTGGTAAAAGTAGGCGAAACGATTTATTCGTGGAACAGCATATCTGAAATATCGCTGTTTTCACGCAATTTGGTTATATGGCTTGTCGGCGTATCTCTGCCTGTAGTGATACCGCTTTCAGCCATGCCGGCTGATTTCGACCCCTATAGCATTGAAACTGTTTCCGGAAAGAATTGAGAATTACGATAACGCTTTGCGTCATAAATAAAAATCCGTAAATTTGCAGCGACTTTTTGTCAATCAAACCTTCATTTTCACTTTTCATCATACTGTCAGATAATGGTTGTATACTTTAAGAAAGGTGCCACCACGGTTTATGCCGTTGAGACCGACCATAAGTTTTCTTCCGAAGAGAATGAAAAACTGTCATGGTTGTTCGGGGGCGCCACACCTCTCGTGTCCACTTCCATAAAGGGCCGTTTCATCGGTCCCCGTAAAGAAATGATTACTCCTTGGAGCACAAATGCCGTAGAGATTACCCAGAACATGGGCCTCCAGGGAATAACACGCATAGAACAGTTCAATCTCACTCGCGACGACGAACCGAAGTTCGACCGGATGCTTTTCCGCCTTTATGATGGTCTGAACTCGAAGGTATTCCACGTTGACAGCAAGCCCGATCCCATCGTACATATTGACGACATCACGGTTTACAACCGCACTGAAGGGCTTGCGCTCAGCCAGGAAGAAGAACAGTACCTCCGGGAACTTGCCGATAAACTCGGACGTCCCCTTACCGACAGCGAGGTGTTCGGTTTCTCGCAGGTGAACTCCGAGCACTGCCGCCATAAGATTTTCAACGGAACGTTTATTATTGATGGAGAGGAGAAACCCATGTCCCTCTTCAAACTCATAAAGAAGACCTCTCAGGTCAACCCCAACGGACTCGTTTCGGCCTATAAAGACAATGTGGCTTTTATCGAAGGTCCGAAAGTCGAGCAGTTCTACCCCACTCATCCCGAGCGTCCCGACTATTTCGACGTCAAGGAAATTGACACGGTTATCTCGCTCAAGGCCGAAACCCACAACTTCCCCACTACCGTGGAACCGTTCAACGGTGCAGCAACAGGCACAGGCGGTGAAATCCGCGACCGTCTGGGCGGCGGCAAGGCCTCTCTGCCTATAGCCGGAACCGCCGTTTATATGACCTCATATCCCCGTCTCTCACCCGAGCATCGCTGGGAGCTGATGTCAAATCCGCGTGTGTGGCTCTATCAGACACCTTCCGGCATCCTTATAAAGGCATCCAACGGAGCTTCCGACTTCGGAAACAAGTTCGGTCAGCCCCTTATCTGCGGCTCGCTACTCACATTTGAGCACGACGAAAACGGCCGCATGTATGCCTACGACAAAGTGATAATGCTTGCCGGAGGTGTAGGCTTCGCAGCAAAAAAAGATGCGATAAAGGGCACTCCCGTTCCCGGACAGGACGTCGTGGTGATGGGAGGCGACAATTACCGCATCGGCATGGGAGGCGGCGCAGTCTCATCTGTAGAGACCGGCGTATACGACAACTCCATCGAGCTGAATGCCATTCAGCGCGCCAACCCCGAGATGCAGAAACGCGTCTCGAACGTTATCCGCGCTCTTGCCGAAAGCGACAGCAACCCCATAGTCTCCATCCACGACCACGGCGCGGGAGGACACCTTAACGCCCTTTCCGAACTTGTGGAGGCAACTGGTGGAGAAATCGACCTCAATTCGCTTCCTGTAGGCGACCCCACTCTTTCAGCAAAAGAAATAGTTGGCAACGAAAGCCAGGAGCGCATGGGTATGGTAATCAACTCCGGCGATATCGAATATGTGAATACAATCGCTGAACGCGAGCGTGCCCCCATGTATGTTGTCGGAAAGACCACCGGCGACGGTCGTTTCGTATTCCGTCAGTCCGACGGCGTGAAGCCCATCGATCTCGGTATGGCCGATATGTTCGGCAATTCACCCAAGACCGTCATGACCGATTCAACGGTTGAAATCAAATATGCCGATCCAGTTTACGACGAAGCTAAAATCAACGATTATCTCCGCGATGTGCTCTCGCTCGAAGCCGTAGCCTGCAAAGACTGGCTTACCAACAAGGTTGACCGTTCGATTACCGGTAAGATTGCCCGACAGCAATGCCAGGGCGAAATACAGCTGCCGCTGAGCGACTGCGGCGCTGTAGCTCTCGACTACAATGGCCGCAACGGTATTGCCACTTCTATCGGTCATGCTCCCCAGGTAGCACTGGTTGACTCTGCCGCCGGTTCGGTTATGGCAGTGGCCGAGTCGCTTACAAATATTGTGGGTGCTCCGCTTACCAATGGACTCAGCTCCATATCCCTTTCGGCCAACTGGATGTGGCCCTGCAAAAATCCCGGGGAAGACGCCGCTCTTTATCGCGCCGTAGAGGCTTGCAGCGATTTTGCATGCGCCCTCGGAATAAACATTCCCACCGGAAAGGATTCTCTTTCCATGACCCAGAAATATGGCGAGGACAAAGTATTTGCTCCCGGCACTGTGATTATATCGGCGGCCGGTGGTGTATCTAATGTACGTAAGATAGTTTCTCCCGTCATTCGCAATGTAAAGAAATCCTCAATTTATCGAGTGGATTTCTCCGGTTGCTCTCTCCGGCTTGGTGGTTCTGCGCTGAATCAGGCACTGAACGCCCTCGGCGCAAGTGTACCCACGGTAGCCTCGGCTGAAAAATTCGCGGCTGCATTCAATGCCGTCCAGAAGCTCGTGAAACGAGGTTCGATCCTTGCCCTTCACGACATAAGCGCCGGCGGTATGATTACAGCGCTGCTTGAAATGACCTTCGCCAATGTAAACGGAGGCCTGGAAATCAGCACCGAATCCTTCAGCAAAAACGGTGAAAACGATATCCTCAAGATTCTTTTCGCCGAGAACCCCGCCATCATCATGCAGATTGCCGACGACAAGGCTGAATCAGCGCTTAAGCTTCTCGCAGAAGCAGGCGTAGAGGTTGCCAAGATCGGTCGTCCTACCCAGACAAGAACCGTTACTGTCAATCACTCCGGCAACGTATTCAATTTCGACATAGACGCTCTGAGAGGCGTATGGTTCCGCACATCTTACCTTCTTGACCGCCTCCAGAGCGGTGAGAAATGCGCCGAACTCCGATACTCCAACTTCAGCAAACAGCCCATACGCTATCGCATTCCGGCATCCTTTAACGGCAAGCTTGCTTCGCGCGGACTCGCTCTCGGACGTCACAAGACGAAAGGCCCCCGCGCGGCGATCATCCGCGAAAAGGGTGTGAACGGCGACCGTGAAATGGCCTACTCACTCTATCTTGCCGGATTCGAAGTCAAGGACGTTCATATGACCGACCTTATTTCTGGTCGCGAAACCCTTGATGATGTGAATATGATTGTGTTCTGCGGCGGTTTCTCCAACTCCGACGTTCTCGGATCGGCCAAAGGCTGGGCCGGAGGATTCCTCTGGAACCCCAACGCCAAGGCTGCCCTTGACCGCTTCTACGCACGCAAAGACACTCTTTCGCTCGGCGTATGCAATGGTTGCCAGCTCATGGTCGAATTAAACCTCATCAATCCCGACCACGAGAAGAAGGCCGTAATGGAACACAACATAAGCCACAAGTTCGAATCCCAGTTCCTCGGAGTGACCATCCCGGAAAACAACTCGGTGATGTTCGGCTCCCTGGCCGGAATCAAAACCGGAATATGGGTAGCGCACGGCGAGGGAAAATTCAATCTGCCGCTGCCGCTTGACTGCTATAACATCGCACTCAAATACAACTACAGCTCCTATCCAGGCAACCCCAACGGCTCTAAGGGAGCGGTTGCAGGCATTTGCTCTGCCGACGGACGTCATCTCGCAATGATGCCCCACCTTGAAAGAGCAATCTTCCCCTGGCAGTGTGCTTATTACCCCACTAGCCGTCTTAACGACGACATTACTCCGTGGATCGATGCGTTCATCAACGCCCGTAAATGGGTAGAGCAGCATACCGAATCAAAATAATTCAACCCAAGAAAGCGAAGGACAGGACTTTAATATAAAGTATCCGTGCTTCGCTTTCCTGCTTTTTTGTAAAGTTTTTTTAAGAATCAAACATCTAACATTTAGTTTTATATATGGGAGGTTTCTTCGGCGTAGCCGCCAAAAGAAAATGTATCAATGAGCTGTTCTACGGTGTAGACTACAACAGCCACCTTGGTACCAAACGTGCCGGAATGGCAACTGTATACGATGGTGTGTTCACTCGTTCTATCCATAACATCGAGAATGCGTATTTCCGCAACAAATTCGAGGGCGAACTGGATGATTTCACCGGTCACTGCGGTATAGGCGTCATCTCCGATACCGACGCGCAGCCAATTATTGTCAACTGTCATCTCGGCAAGTTCGCAATTGTCACGGTAGCAAAAATCAATAATATCCAGCAGCTCGAGCAGGCAATGCTTGCCAAGGGGCATCATTTCTGCGAGCATTCCTACGATATCATCAATCCTACCGAAATGATTGCCGCGCTCATAAGCGAAGGCTCAGATATCGTTTCCGGTATTAAAAACGTGTTCCGCAGCATCAAGGGTTCCTGCTCCATGCTTATACTTCTCGATGGCAAAATAATCGCGGCCCGCGACCGCCTCGGACGCACTCCTATTATTCTCGGCCAGAAAGAGGGTTCCATTGCGGCATCATCCGAATCCTGCGCTTTCCCCAATCTTGACTACAAGATATGTTATGAACTCGGGCCCGCTGAGATTGTAGAGTTCACCCCCGACGGATACAAGCAACTGTCTGCACCCGAAGAGGAGATGCAGATATGCTCATTCCTTTGGACATATTACGGTTATCCTCCCTGCACATACGAGGGCCGCAATGTCGACCGCATGAGGTATATCGACGGCCGAGAAATGGCCAAGCAGGATGATACCGAAGTGGATTTCGTAAGTGCCATTCCCGACTCAGGCATTGGCATGGCTTTGGGTTACGCCCAGGGCAAACAGGTGCCGTATCTTCGCGGAATAGTAAAATACACTCCCACCTGGCCCCGCAGTTTCACCCCCTCAAGCCAGGAACGCCGAGAGCTTGTGGCGAAAATGAAACTGATTCCCAACCGTCACCTTCTCCGCGACAAAAAGGTGATATTCTGCGATGACTCGATTGTACGCGGCACTCAGCTTCGCGACAATGTAAAGGACCTGTTCGAGGCCGGCATAAAGGAAGTACACATGCGTATATCCTGCCCCCCTCTCATCTATCCCTGTGAATTCATAAATTTCAGCGCATCCAAAAGTGTTCTCGAGCTTATCACCCGTCGTGTCATAGCCGATCTTGAAGGCAAAGACCCCGATGAGGCAACGCTCAAGGAGTACTCTACCTTCGGAACACCGCAATATGAGCGCATGGTCGAGGAGATTCGTCGCCGCCTGGGACTTACTTCGTTGAAATTCTGCTCGATAGACAATATGGTAAATGCCATCGGGCTTCCGAAATGCAGAATCTGCACACATTGTTTCGACGGAACTTCCCATTGCTGAAGTCCTGACAATGGCAGTAACCTCCAATTCCACAATAATTTGCATCTGAAGCGTAAATTCGCTAAATTTGCAGTCAGTTAATAATCCGATCATCTAACGTAATTAACTATTATTTCTATGAGTCTTAACATAATAGTTCTGGCAAAACAGGTTCCCGACACCCGTAATGTCGGTAAAGATGCCATGAAGGAAGACGGCACCATCAACCGCGCCGCCCTCCCCGCCATCTTTAATCCTGAAGACCTCAACGCCCTTGAGCAGGCACTCCGCCTTAAGGATGCCAATCCCGGCTCTACCGTTACGGTTCTCACCATGGGTCTTCCCCGCGCCTCTGAAGTTATCCGCGAAGCTATGTTTCGCGGCGCCGACGGCGGCGTAGTTCTCACCGACAGAGTTCTTGGCGGAGCCGATACACTCGCTACCTCCTACTCCCTTGCCCAGGCCGTAAAGAAAATGGGCAATTACGATGTCATTCTCGGAGGCCGTCAGGCCATCGACGGTGATACCGCACAGGTAGGCCCCCAGATTGCTGAAAAGCTCGGACTTCCCCAGGTTACATACGCAGAGGAAATCCTTGAACTCAAAGACGGACACATCGTTGTGAAACGTCGTCTTGAAAACGGTGTTGAAACCGTAAAGGCACCTCTTCCCTGTGTTGTGACGGTCAACGGCTCCGCTGCCGAATGCCGCCCCCGCAATGCCAAGAGAATTCAGAAGTACAAATATGCCGCTTCCTCCACCGAGCAGACCAAGCTCGACGATGCCCGTAAAGCTCTTATCGCAGCTCGCCCCTATCTCAACATCCCTGAGTGGAGCGCCGCTTTCGTTGAGGCTGATCCCGAGCAGATAGGAATGCCCGGTTCTCCCACCAAAGTTAAAGCTATTGAAAACGTAGTGTTCACAGCTAAGGAATGCCGCCGTCTCGACGGAAGCGACGAACAGCTGGAAGATCTCGTTAAGGAACTCATCGCCAACCATACCATTGGCTAATTTTTAATAACATGACTGATAATAACAATCTCATAGTATATTGCGAGTTTGAGGACGGGCATGTGGCCGACGTGAGCCTTGAGCTCCTCACAAAAGGACGTGAGCTTGCCGATAAACTTGGCGTTAAACTCGAAGCTGTGGTCATTGGCGACAATCTCGACGGCGTGGAAAAAGAAATTTTCCCCTACGGAGCCGATGTTGTCTATAAAGTGGCCGACAAGCGTCTCTATCCCTACACTTCCAACCCTCACGCTGCCGTACTTATCAACCTTTTCAAGGAGATCAAGCCTCAGGTATGCCTGATGGGTGCCACCTGTATCGGCCGCGACCTCGGTCCCCGCGTATCCTCCTGCCTTCACAGCGGACTTACTGCAGACTGCACCTCACTTGAAATCGGCCCCCACTCCGATCCCAAGACAGGAAAAGAATACGAAAATCTCCTCTACCAGATTCGTCCGGCGTTCGGTGGCAACATTGTAGCCACAATCGTTAACCCCGAGTGCCGTCCCCAGATGGCGACTGTGCGCGAGGGCGTGATGAAAAAAACGGTATTCGATCCCGATCACAAGGGAGAAGTAATCGAGCTTAAGGCCGATGACTATGTGAAACCCGAGGATTTCGTTGTCGAGATAATCGACCGTCATATCGAAAAATCCAAGGTCAACATCAAGAACAGCCCCATTATTATAGCCGGCGGTTACGGAATGGGCTCGAAGGAAGGATTCGACATGCTTTATCAGCTTGCCGACACCCTCGGCGCCGAAGTCGGAGCATCGCGCGCTGCCGTTGACGCAGGATTTACCGAGCATGAGCGCCAGATCGGTCAGACCGGCGTTACAGTGCGTCCGAAACTTTATATCGCATGCGGCATCTCCGGACAGATCCAGCACATCGCCGGCATGCAGGACAGCTCGATAATCATCTCGGTCAACAACGACCCTGAGGCTCCTATCAATACTATCGCCGATTATGTGATTACCGGCAACGTTGAGGATGTTATCCCCAAACTCATCAAGTATTACAAAAAGAACTCCAAGTAACTAAAGCAATGGCTAATTTTTATACCGACAATCCCGATCTCAAGCATCATCTCTCTCATCCCCTGATGCAGAAGATTGTTGAACTTAAAGAACGTAATTTCGCCGACGCCGACAAGTTCGATTACGCACCCCAGAACTTCGAGGACGCCATGGACTCCTACCAGAAGGTGCTTGAAGTTGTTGGAGAAATCTGCGGCGGTAAAATCGCCGAAAACGCAGAAGGCGTGGACGCCCAGGGTCCTCATGTTGAAAATGGTCGCGTGGTCTATGCCGACGGTACCCAGGAAAATCTTGACCTCTGCCGCAAGGCCGGTCTCATGGGTATGGCTATGCCCCGCCGCTTCGGAGGATTGAATTTCCCCATCACTCCCTACATCATGGCTGCTGACATTGTGAGCCGTGCCGATACCGGTTTCGAGAACCTCTGGGGTCTTCAGGACTGCGCAGAGACCATCTACGAGTTCGCCGATGAAGAGCAGAAAGAGCGCTATATTCCCCGCGTATGCCAGGGAGAGACCATGTCCATGGACCTCACTGAGCCTGATGCCGGTTCCGACCTTCAGTCGGTAATGCTCAAAGCTACCGAGCAGCCTGACGGCACCTGGAGACTTAACGGTGTGAAACGCTTCATCACCAACGGCGACAGCGATATCCACCTGGTTCTCGCCCGCTCGGAAGACGGAACAAAGGACGGCCGCGGCCTCTCCATGTTCATCTACGATAAGCGCGACGGTGGCGTTGACGTGCGTCGTATCGAGAACAAAATGGGTATCAAGGGCTCTCCTACATGCGAGCTTACCTACAAGAACGCCAAGGCCGAACTCTGCGGCTCACGCCGCCTCGGCCTCATCAAATATGTGATGGCCCTCATGAACGGTGCCCGTCTCGGCATCGCCGCTCAGTCGGTAGGCGTGAGCGAACGCGCTTATCGCGAGGCACTCGACTACGCACGCGATCGTAAGCAGTTCGGCAAGGCAATCATCGAGTTCCCCGCTGTTTACGAAATGCTTGCAGTAATGAAGGCAAAACTCGACGCCTCTCGCGCGCTGCTTTATGAAACAGCCCGCTTCGTTGACATCTACAAGGCCTACGACGACATCGCCAAGGAACGCACCCTTACAGCTGAGGAGCGCAAGGAAGCCAAGGCCTTCTCGCGTAAAGCCGATGCCTGCACCCCCCTTGTAAAAGGCATGGGCAGCGAATACTGCAACCAGAACGCCTACGATGCCATTCAGATCCACGGCGGTTCGGGCTTCATGAAAGATTATGCCTGCGAGCGCGTTTACCGCGACGCACGCATCACCTCCATCTACGAAGGTACCACGCAGCTTCAGGTTGTGGCCGCTATCCGCCACGTGACCACAGGCACCTATCTTTCACTCATCCGTGAGTATGAGGCTCAGCCCGTTAAGGAAAGCCTCAAGGGTATCCATGACCTCCTGGTAGGCCTTACCGAGAAATTCGAGAAAGCCGTCCAGACTGTAACCGAGACAAAGAATCAGGAATATCTCGATTTCATGGCCCGTCGCCTCGTGGAAATGGCAGGAAACATCATCATGGCTTATCTGCTTCTCGGCCACGCCGAGGCCAATGAGAGCTTCACCAAGTCATGTGAGGTTTACACCAAGCTTGCACAGAGCGAAGTCGACAAACACAGCGATTTCATCGCCAACTTCTCGCCTGCTCAGATTGACTGCTACAAAGCTTAAGCAAGTAATACAACTCTAAAAATAACGCGGACATTCTATCGGGTGTCTGCGTTATTTTTTTTATCTTCGCATATTGTCTTTTACCCTCTGAGTTGTAAATGAAATTCTCCGATATAAGTTTCCACGGCAATGCCATAGACCGTCTTCGCCGGATGGCCGACGAAGACCGGATTCCACATGCCATTCTGATTGACGGGCCGGAAGGAATTGGGAAATTCGCCCTCGCAAGAGCATTCGCCCAATATGTCCACTGCGAAAATCATACTCCCGATGGCGACAGCTGCGGTGTATGCCGTTCATGCCTACTCCATCAGGCTCTAAACCATACCGATCTCCACTTTTCTTTCCCCGTGGTCAAGCTTGAAAATATGACCTCTCCGCCCGTCTCCGACGATTTTCTCAATGAATGGAGAGATTTCATAAAAAACAACCGGTTCATGAGCATTGACAGCTGGGCATCGACCTTCACCAAAAAGAATGCCCAGCCCATGATTTACGCTCCGGAGAGTTCTTCCATCATTCATAAACTCTCTCTCACATCCCACATCTCACGGCATCAGATTCTACTTCTCTGGCTTCCCGAGCGCCTTGGCTCCGATACCGCCAACAAGCTTCTGAAACTCGTTGAGGAACCGCTGGAAGACACGCTGATAATAATGGTGAGCAATGACTCCAAGAGCATTCTTCCCACTATCTATTCCCGACTGCAGCGCATCACTCTGCGTCCGCTGTCAGATGATATAGTAACCTCAATCCTTATGGAAGAGAACCCGCTCGAAGAAAACGATGCCAAAGCCATCGCGCATCTGTCGCTGGGAAATATGATAGAGGCTATGAGGCAGCTTTCTCTCTCCGAAGAGCAGTCACGTTTCTTCGAGATGTTCAAAAGCCTTATGCGTCTCGCCTACCAACGTAAAATCAAAGACCTTCGGGAGTGGGCCAACGACCTTGCGGCACTCGGGCGCGAGAAAGAACTGAAATTCTATGAGTATACATCCCGACTCATCCGGGAAAATTTCATCTATAACTTCGCACTGCCGGAGCTTAACTATCTTAACTCCGCGGAGGGCGATTTTTCCCGTAATTTCGCACGATTCATAACCGAGCGCAATGTAGAGAAGCTCATCGAAGTGTTCGACAACGCCCGCACCGACATAGCCGGAAACGGCAACGGCAAAATCATCAATCTCGATGTGGCGATTAAAACCATTCTTCTTCTAAAATCCTGATTTAAATGCCTCAGCCTTTTCTAAGCCAGGTAGCTGAAGTGTATTCCAGAAATGAGGCCTCGTCGCTTTCGGAATACTGTTTTGTTTTCCCCAACAAACGTAGCGCCACGTTTTTCTCCATGGAAATAGAGAAAAGGCTGCAGCCGCCATATCTTATGCCGGCTATTGCTCCCGTGAGCCAGTTTGTCTCAGACTTGTCGGACCTTACGGAAGCAAGCCGTTTCCAGCAGCTTACCACGCTCTACAGCATCTACCGGAAGCTCGGAGCGGAAGGCCTGTCATTCGATGACTTCATTTTCTGGGGCGACATGATTCTGAATGACTTCAACGATGTCGACCGATGGCTGATAGACGCTCGCGAGCTTTTCACCAACGTGAAGAATGAACGGGAGATTTCAAGCACATACCTTTCCGAACAGCAGATTGAGGTAATAGAAAGTTACTGGGGCGACGAAATCCACCGGGGAGCAATCGACGAGTTCTGGACTCATGTGAAATCCAACGGAGAAAAACCTGTCCATTCAAATTTCCTCAAGCTCTGGGAGATACTTTATCCCCTCTATACGGGCTTCCGTGAAGCGCTGGAGGATAAAGGACTCGCTACCACCGGGATGTTCTACCGTAACGCCGTAGAGGCCGTGGCGGCTTACTCCGATTATCCGCTGCCTTACCGCCGATATATCTTCGTGGGATTCAACGTCCTGTCAACAGCCGAAATGAAAATATTCTCACGGTTGCAAAGCCGGAGCATGGCTGATTTCTACTGGGATTTCGCATCGCCGGCATTTACCGATGAGCAGGGAAACCGCGCAGGTAAATACGTGGAGATGAACCGCAGGGAATTCCCTTCACGTTATCCGCTTGATGACTCCCCTGTTCCCTTCCCCGCGATAAAGCTTATAGGCGTTCCGTCGCAAATCGGGCAGGCGAAGATTGCCGGACAAATCATAGAGGGCTGGCTTTCCGACAACACGATATCTGATCCATCCAATGCCGTGGATACCGCGGTGGTGCTTCCCGACGAGAATCTTTTCATACCCATGATACATTCCATCCCCGATGAAATATCAGGATTGAATGTGACAATGGGCTTCCCCATCAAGCTCACTCCCGTAGCGGCTCTGATAAGACTGATAGTAAGGTTACAGCTGAGGGCTTCAAAGACACGCGATGGAAGCCCCTCTTTCTTCTACGAGGATGTAATCAATCTTCTCTCCATGCCGCTGTTATCGGCCATATTTCCGGAAGAATGCCTGTCGCTTATATCTGTGGTAAGAAATTCCAGGCTTTTCCGGATACCGCTCGACCTTATCAGGGAAAATGCCTCGGTGCTCCTTCCGGTTTTCGCCCCTGCTGAAACCTTCGAATCTGGAGCGTCCACCCGAAGCTATATAAAGACGCTCCTTGAGTTCCTTGATAAAAGAATTCCTGAAACCGACGCTCTTCAGAAAAAATTCATAAAAGGCTATGGCGAAGTGCTCGACTCATTGTGTGAAACCACCACTTCGTCAGCGATAGAGATGAAAGGAACCACGCTTCTGCGCATGATAGAGCGGTCCATGGCCACATCATCGGTCAATTTTTCCGGAGAACCGCTTCAGGGCCTCCAGATTATGGGTATGCTGGAAACCCGAGCTCTCGATTTCAAGAATCTGATAATTCTCTCCCTTAACGAGCGAGTGTTTCCCAAACGCTATCAGAGACGTTCGTTCATACCTGATTCCCTGCGTACGGCCTACCATCTTGATAACGCTGACTTTCAAGAGAGCGTCTTTTCCTATTATTTTTACCGCGTTATCTCCCGCGCCGAGAATGTGGCTCTTCTTTACGACTCACGTACCGTAGGCGGCTTGAAGAGCAATGAGATGTCACGTTTCGCCAAGCAGCTGCTTTTTCTCTACCCCGATGCCGTGACCGAACATACCTCGGGGGTGTTCCATGGCCTTACGTCGCAGGCACTCCCGGTGTCCATACCTAAGAACGGACGCATCCTGGAGATTCTCGAACGTTATAAGCCGGGGGGTGACAGAAATCTTTCGCCGAGTTCGATCAACACATATATCAGCTGCCCGCTGAATTTCTATTTTTCTTTTGTCGAAGGTATGAATCCCGATAATGAGACGGTAGACTATATGGATGCGGGTACTTTCGGCGACGTACTCCATACCACCCTCGAAGCTTTCTATCCATCTCTTCCGCGGACCAACGGCAAAACTTTAGTGACACCGGAGATTCTGGAATCATATCTCCGTCCCGACAAACGTATCGATGCCATTATCGAGGAGAAAATACGGGAATGCTATCCGCAGGAAACCAAGGATGGTGTGCCGCTTTCAGGTGAGACGCTTGTAATGGCTAAGGTAATCCGGACATATATAGACACGCTCCTGCGTCTTGAAAAAGACAACGGCACATTTGAATATAAGAAAGGGGAATTGCCTCTGAAAGGCTCTCTGAAAATAAATGATGACCTTTCTGTCAATATCAGCCTGAAAATTGACCGTATCGACAAAAAGGACGGAGTGATTAGATTCATCGACTATAAAACGGGTTCGGATACTACCGACGCGCCATCGGTGGAATCCATTTTCGACCGCATGAACCCCTACCGCAACAAGGCAATCCAGCAGCTTATGTTCTACTGTAACTTCTGGCATGCCCACCGTAACGACAACAGTCCGATAAAGCCGATGATCTACAGCATGAAGCATCTGGCAAAAGACGGTATCCAGCCAATCACGGTCGGCGACATGGAAGTAATGGACTACCACCAGCTGAACGAAGAATATCTGCCGCGCCTTCATCAGGTGATTTCCGAAATATTCAATCCTGAGGTACCCTTCATCCAGTCGGAATCCCCTCATTCATGCACATTCTGCAATTTCAAGAGTGTCTGCGACCGTAAATAATCTATGGCCGGAATATATATTCACATACCGTTCTGCAGCTCTAAATGCTATTACTGTGATTTCTTTTCCGGCCCGTGTCGGTCGGTCGACGTCAAGCAGCAGTTTTCCCAGGCATTGATCCAGGAGTATGAAACGCGGAAAACAGCGCTCGAAGGGCCTGTAAACACTATCTACATCGGTGGCGGCACGCCCTCACAGATGCCATCGGCTGCCTACGATGAGCTTTTCATCCATCTTCCGAAAGACACCGCGGAATTTACAATGGAGGTGAATCCCGAGGATGTGGACAGAGATTTCGCCAAATGGCTTTCAAAGTCACCAGTAAATCGCGTGAGCATGGGAGTTCAGAGTTTCATTACTTCGGAACTTGAGGCCATCGGCCGGCGTCACACTCCCGGGAAGGCAGCGGAAGCGGTTGAGATGCTGCGGGCTGCCGGAATCAGGAATATATCTCTTGATCTCATGTTCGGCCTTCCGGGGCAGACGGTCAGCTCATTTGCAGAAAGTCTGGAGAGAACTCTTTCGCTCAAACCTGAGCATATCTCAGCTTACGCATTGATGTTTGAGCCAGGCACACGTCTCACAGCCATGATCAATGCCGGCAAAACCAGTGAACCGGACTCAGACGAAGCCGAACGGATGTATCAGCATTTGTGCGACACCTTGCGCGAAAACGGATATGAGCATTACGAGATTTCCAACTTCGCATTGCCCGGCTACAGATCACGCCACAATTCCTCTTACTGGGATTTCACTCCTTATCTCGGCCTCGGCCCTTCAGCTCATTCCTATTTAGGTGGCAGACGGTATTTTAATGCCCCGGCTGTGAGGAAATATATTGAGAATCCCTGCAATCCAGTCGCCGACGAATCTCTCAACCACTCAAAGTCAATCGACGAATATGTCATGGTGCGGCTACGCACCGCCGATGGTATATCTCTGGATGATTTCGAAAAAAGATTCGGCCCACAATCTCTGGGCAATCTATTGAAAAGAGCCGACAGGATTTCCTCAAAACTCCTACAGGAAGACGGATATCTCCGTATTCCCGAGGAACTATGGATAGTCTCCGACCCTATAATAATAGAACTGTTCGAGGACTAAAGGAGTCCCACGGGAGTAAATCAGTCGTGATGATACGGCTCGCCTCTGAGAATTGTCATTGCCCTGTAAAGCTGCTCGCAGAAAAAGAGCCTTGCCATCTCATGCGAGAAAGTCATTCTGGAAAGAGAAATCTTGCCGTCCGCCCGATCATACACTTTCTGCGAGAAGCCGTAAGGCCCACCTATCACGTATACCAGCCGCTTCACCCCGCGGTTCATCATCGAGGTCTGGAAATCGGCGAACTCACGCGACGTATATTCCCGTCCTTTCTCATCAAGAAGTATCACCGTGTCGGAGGGCGTGAGCGATGCAAGCAGCATCTCCCCTTCTTTTTCCTTCTGTTGCATTTCTGTAAGGCCGCGTGTGCTTTTAAGGTCCGAAATGCTGATTATCTCGAAACCGACATAGCGGTTCACGCGGCTTTTATATTCCTCGATGCCCTTCGACATGAAAGAAGATGCTGTTTTACCGACCACAAGCAGGCAGAATTTCATTTTCTTCGATTTTTGATTGATAAAAAGTTAGTACTTTTGCACAAAAGTAGTTCAAACACCTGAAATATGAAATCAAAAGACGAACTGATTGACGATCTTTTCACTCTCGCGTTTGCCGAGGATGTGGGCGACGGTGACCATACCACACTTTCCACTATTCCAGCCGATGAAATGGGCGCGCAGCGACTCATAGTTAAGGAAGAAGGCATTCTTGCCGGAGTGGATATCGCACGCAAAGTTTTTGAGAAATTCGACCCCGAGCTTAAGATGACAGTGTATATTGAGGACGGGGCGCACGTGAAACCCGGCGACATCGCTTTCAAGGTGGAAGGGCGCGTGCGTTCGCTGCTTCAGACAGAGCGCATAATGCTCAACATAATGCAGCGCATGAGCGGCATAGCCACTACCACGGCGCGTTATCAGAAGCGTCTGGAGGGTCTGAAGACAAAGGTGCTCGACACCCGCAAGACCACACCCGGCATGCGCATGCTTGAGAAGGAGGCCGTGCGCATAGGCGGCGGCTGCAACCACCGCATAGGTCTTTTCGACATGATACTTATCAAGGACAACCATGTGGATTTTGCCGGAGGAATACCTCAGGCCGTACAGGCAGCCAAGGATTACTGCAAGGCCAACGGCAAGAATCTCAAGATTGAAGTGGAAGTCCGCAATACCGATGAAATCAACCTGGCTCTGGCTGCCGGTGTCGACCGCATAATGCTCGACAATTTCACCCCCGAGCGCACACGCGAGGCTGTAGAGCTCATCAACGGACGCACGGAGATAGAATCGTCCGGCGGCATAACCATAGACACACTCCGCGCATACGGAGAGTGTGGAGTAGACTACATCTCAGTAGGAGCACTCACCCACTCCGTGAAAGGACTCGACATGAGCTTCAAAGCCTGCTGAAAGGATCCATCCATCACCGAAGATTATCGGAATACAATCTTAAAACGCGTAAGGCCGTCTTTCTCGTCTGTAACAAGCGAAAAGGCGGCCTTGTGACGACGTAGCACTTCCGACACAAGCATAAGTCCCAGGCCGCGGTCGGCTTTTTTGGTGCTGAAGAAAGGCGTAAACAGTCTCGCGGCATTCTCCTGACTTATGCCGGGGCCATTGTCGGCCACTGTTATGGCGCGCGCCGAGGTTGTCACCGTTATCTTTCCTCCGGGAGCGTTCCCGATACTCTCCACGGCATTTTTCACCACATTGACCACCACTCGCTCCATAAGCATGAGGTCGGCCAGCACCTCGCTCTCCTTGCCTTCATGCTTGAAATCAATCTTTATATTCTCGCCGCACATTCCTGCCAGAAAATGCCGCAACCCTTCAATCCAGCGGTGCAGGTCAACGGCTTTGAGCTCCGGTTCGGGCAGTTTCACGATGTCGGAATATGACCTGACGAAGCTCACAAGGCTCAGACAGCGCTCGCGGCTGCTGGCCACCGCCTCTCTCACGCCTTCATCTTCCCTGTAAAGCGACTCGACGGTCTCCAGCACCGAAACCACGCTTCCGAGCGTATTGTTTACCTCATGACCCATGGTGCGCACAATCTTGTTGAACACGTTGGTTTCAGCGCTCAGCACTTCGTCCGTCAGTTGTTCCACAAGGAAATAAGGCCGCTTGAATCCGGAGTCCATGAACCACAGGCGTGAACATCTGATCACCTGCGTTGCCCCGGGTCTTACCACCGCGGTCTCCCCTTCACGCAGCTCGCCGAGCCGCTTTGCTACTGAGGGAGAGACCAGACGGTTGAACGCATCGTTACTGCGCATCACGTTGCGACTGAAATCGCAGATGGCTATTCCCATGGGCGACGTGCGTATGAGATGCTCCAGAAAACTCTCCTGCTCGAGCGTGCGCAGGCGTTCGGCTTTCATGGTTGATATAAGTCCATTGAACAACTCAACCACTTTGTCGGCATCCTTCTGCCCCGTGACGCGGAGCTTGGTGCTGAAGTCCTGCTCCCGCAGCAGATACATTCCGTTTTCCACCGATTCCAGCGGAATCTTCACCGAACGGTAGAGCAGAAAAAGCACGAGTGCCTGCAGGGCTATTAATGCGGCTTCCCATTTCCAGCCGGGAATCCAGCCCCACACGGCCGCCAGAGCGGCGACCGACAAGGCCAGAATTGCGAAATATGTTTTATAGCTCACGTCTCTTTGGTGGTATCACGTTTTATTTGTAATCTGTCTTGATTCCGTATTTTTCAATGCGTCGGTACAATGCCTGGCGGGTAATCCCGAGAAGTTCGGCGGCTTTACTCAGATTGCCGTCGCAACGGTCCACGGCTTTGGTTATCGTCTCGCGCTCGGTCGCCTCGAGGGTCGGCACCTCGGCCGCCTTCTGTTTCGCTCTGGCCGAATCATCAAGAGCCTTGCGTATCTTGGCCATGAAATCGCGGTTGCTCCACGGTTTTGTCACGAAATCCACCGCCCCATGCTGAATGCCGTCCACGGCAAGCTTTATGGTGCCCCACGCCGTAATCAGTATCACTGGCATATCCGGCACAAGGATCCGTAGCTTCCGAAGCAACTCTATACCGTCGTCGCCGGTGGTTGTCAATGAAAGATTCATGTCAAGAATCATGAGATCAGGATGCTCTGAGCGCACTATCGCCAGCGCGTCGGCCTCGTTTGAGGCTTCCATGCTCTCAAAGCCACCTGTCTTCAGCATCAGCCCGATCGACATGCGTATTGACCGGTCATCGTCAACTATCAGAATCATATTGCAAATATATCAACTATACCCATATTTTCATTAATATAACAGCTAGAGTGCGGCTCAGTTCTTCACAAGGCGCTCTATGTCGGCCGTTATATTGTCGCGGTGCTCATAGTCATAGAGCGTGAGCGAACGTATCTGATACCAGTAGTTCCAGAATTTGTAAAGCTCGTTGACGTACTGCCGCATGGCCTCGTCTTTCTTGCTTTGCGAGTCATTCAGATCCAGAGTGGATATCTTGCCTATCATGTAGGTCTGCACATTGGTATCATAGCGTTTGCGGGCTATCTCGTTTGAGCGGGCGGCGATGGCAAGCTGCGACTGCTGGTTGCAGAACCGCTCCACGAGCACAAACAGGTCCTGATTGAAATCGGCCCGTTCCTGACGCAGCCGGCTTTCGGTGACACGCCGGTTGCTCTCGGCCACCTTCACGCGCCCGCGGCGCTTTCCCCAGTCAAGAAGAGGAACGGAGATGCCCACTTCCACAAGCTGATTGCCGCGCAGATTTCTGTAGCTGTCGGCTGCCTCACCGGCCGTTCCCGTGTAACCGATCTGCGCGAACAGACTTATCTGCCTGAGATTGCCTTTTGCCTTGGCTACCTCATAATCGGCTTCGAGCTGACGCCGCCGTATGTTTTTGGCGAATTTATTGTTGGTAAGCGCACGGTCGAGCGCGTCGGCATAGCTGATTTCGGCCACCGGCACCGACGACGGCACTACCGGCACTATCTCGGTGTCCTCGTCTATGTCAAGGAACGAACGCAGTCGGAACATGTCGCTTTTAAGCGTACTCTCGCAGTCGGTAAGCTCCGAGCGCGCATCGAGCAAATTCAGCTCCATCTGCAGCAGGTCGTTCTGGCTTATCTGGCCCATATTGCGTTTCTCTATGGCCACGGCATAGAGTTTTTCGGCATTCGTAAGGTTCTGACGGGCTGTAGCGAGATTTTCACGGCTCAGAAGCAGCGTGAAATAATACTGCACGGCAAGCATGGCCACCTCTTCCGTCGCGCTCAGAAAGGCGGCTTTGGCCTCACTGTAGCGCACGGGCTCTATCCGGCTGTCCCATTTCATGGTGTTTACGCCGAAAATGGGCTGCTGAAGGGTAATCGCCACAGGAATAGACATGTAGCGGTTGCGGGTAGCCTCTCCGAACTGGCGAAGGAAATCAAGCGACGATACCAGGCTGATTTTGCCTCCGGTCAGTCTCACATTCTGCGTGACCGCGAGCTGTCCTCTGGCCGTAAGATGGTTGTCCTTTACGAAGCTGTAATCGCCATCGCCGTTCATATACGACGAATACTGGTTGGCATAGCTTGGTGCCGTGGCGCTGAACGATACCTCCGGGAGCTGGTCGGCACGGAATGTGCGCCATTCCCAGTAGGCCGTTTTCAGCTCGTCAAGGGCCACGGCCGCATCCACGCTCTTCAGCCGCGCCATGGCTATGGCATCTTCGAGGGTCAGGGTCAATTCACCCGCCACTGCTCCGGAGAGCAGCGGCGCGGCGAATATCATGGAAGTAAGGAAGCGTCTCATTGGTCTTTCAGTGCCTCAGCCGGATTGATATTCATGGCAACCCGCGCCGGGAAATAGATACCACATACAATCATTATCACGAGTACAATCGCCATAGTCAATGCCCCATAAGTTATATCATACCAGAAAATTTTCCTTATATAGGCCGGTACTATATCCAATTTCAGTATGTAATAACCAGCCATAATAGCAGGAATCATACCGATAACAAGGAGAATCATACCCTCTCCCAAAAGACGTGTGAAAATATCAGACTTCGTAGCTCCGTTGACTTTTCTGACAGCAATTTCCGGTACTCGTTGTTGTGTCCTGAACCAAAAGGTGCCAAGGAATCCGAGAAATATCACAAGCAACATAAAAGCTGCACAAACGGCGGAATTCCGAATAAAACTGTTGATTCGGAAATGCACTTTATCAGAATACTTTGTTAATTCCTTTATATCGGAAAAATAAACCCATCCACGCGACAGGTCAGCACCCGCTATAGATTCAAGAAATTCACGAGACTTCCCGGGTTTTACTCTTATTATTACCTCCCGAGGGAAAGAAAATCCATAAATTTGTTTATAAACACTGCCTCTCCAAGAACCTTCATAATCATCCCTCTGCAATGTTTTTGCCACTGCTCCAACATGATATATCAATGAGGAATCTCCATTGAAAACAACTGTTTTGTTTAGAAATTTCTTTGCGTCTGCCTGATCAGGAATTTCTGAAGTGTTAAAATCGCCGACTATAAGATCTCCTTTTTCAATAACCTTTGCCAGTTCTTCTGTAGTTTTGCCATCAACAGAATGCAACCGAAATATTTTGATTACATCTGGAGTTACTTGTCTTCCATTTCCTGAATAATGATAATAGACGGAATCCTCGGAGTACGATAGATCTCCCCTAAAATAACTCATGTTATAAGGAATAGCATTTGTTCCAACTCCTACGAGCTCAACATATGGATTATGTCGGAGTTCAGCCATCAACATATCTATATACACCCAAGGGTTTTCGTCCTCCTCCGGATTGCTTTCCGTGTCAACTGTTTCCCTCGGAATTATCTTCACTTGACCCACCAACACGTCATTTGTATCATATCCATAATCCTGACTCTTTATTCTTATGACAGCAGCATAAAAGGTAAATATAGCGAACAATATTAGCGCTACTACCATTATCTCTATCAGCATCCAGAGATTGCTGCGCCATTCATTGCGCATCTGAGGTAATAAAAATCTTTTCATTTCCGGTTTCTTTATTTATTGGTGTTAATGGCATCTACAACATTCACTCTTGAGGCCTGCCATGCCGGGACAGCCGCACTGATTATATTGAGCAGAAAGCAAACGACAAGTGCTGTAAGCAGAATGCTCCAGTTGAACATCAAAGAGAGCGCAGGTGCACCACCGTTACCTATATTCTGCATCGTATCGTAGATACCCACATAGTTGACTCCCACTATTATCCCAATGAGCAAACCTACAATACCTCCCGCAAGCGTAATGATGAAATTCTCGCTTATTATATCGAGGATAATGCGTGCGCGTGTGCATCCGAAGGCCCTGCGCACACCTATCTCACTTATTCTACGACGCATACGGCTATGAAGCATACTGCTGAGATTTATAGCAGGTACTAACAGCAGAATTATGAAAATAATATATCTTGATTTTTTTATACTTTCCATATCGGGGGTACCATTACCTGAAGTCAGTGCAAACGACACTGTCTCTATATCGTACGGCTGCTCATGATATATAGCTTCCCAACCGCTTTCTTCCAGCTCGGTACTGAGAGCTGCATATCTCGCCTTGACTTGGGCGCGGATGGAGCCGAAGTCGACACCGGGTTCGGCAAGTAGCGCCACTGAGGCATTACCTCTGTACTCTTCCCAACTCATATCTCCATCATTCTGAGAGGTAGGGATAAAAACATCTCCAGATCCAAAGGTTGCGAGTGTTGAATTATCCTTTATTACTCCAATCACCCTATAAGGTTTGAACCCATATTGAAAGGTCTCTCCTAAAGGATCGCTATCACCGAAAAGCCTATATGCTGTGGTCTCGGCAACGACTGCAACATTTTCCATGGCATCAGCTTCTTCCCGAGTATAAAACCGTCCTTTAACGAGGGTATGATTAAAAATTTTGAAGAAATCAGCATCGGCCTTACGTCCGTTTACGATAAATAGTTTTCCTGTAGGACCTTTAACATCTTCCTTTTCCGTATATTGCTGGAAATATGAGATATCAGATACACCCTCAAGGTTTTCATAAAGTTTTTTTGCTGCATTAAAACTAAGACCAGCGCATCTTATACCATCCTCATTAAGATTTTCAAGATGTATATAACACCCTATAAGCAGCCGCGGGCGGTTGGATTCGGGAGCAAAAGGCAGTACGGGAATCTGCTGGATCATCACCACAACCATTATAAGAAAGATTGTCAATGCCGTACCTATCAGCGTCACGCCGCTTATCACGGGCTGGTGCCGCAGGTCGTATAATATCTGTAATACCTTGTTTTTCATCTGTTCTGGCTGTTTAAGAGATTACGCGTCCGTCGAAGAAGCGAATAATGCGGTCGGTCTGTTCGGCCTGAGCCTCGTTGTGGGTCACCATCACTATGGTAATGCCGTCTTCCTTGTTCAGACGGTGGAGCAGCGACATTACCTCGGCGCCCATTCGTGAATCGAGATTACCCGTAGGCTCGTCGGCGAGGATTATGGAGGGCGCTCCTACAATGGCGCGCGCTATGGCCACACGCTGGCACTGACCGCCGGAAAGCTGCGAGGGAAGGTGCTTGATACGATGTGACATTTCCAGACGACGGAGCACCTCCTCCACCCTCTCTCGCCGTTGCGATACCGAGAGGCCACTACGGTAGCCCAGCGGGAGTTCCACATTGGCCGCCACGCTCAGCGACGGAATGAGATGGAAACTCTGGAAAACGAATCCGAGGTTTTTGTTGCGGAAATGCGCAAGTTCAGTGTCGGCCATTTTGTTACAATCTGTGCCAAGAATCTTTACGGAACCGGTAGTCGGTGTGCTCAGAAGTCCTATGATGTTGAGCAGCGTAGACTTGCCGCAGCCCGAAGGCCCCATGATGCTTACGAATTCCCCCTTCTCAACCTCGAGATTCACGTTTTCGAGAGCTGTGGTTTCCACATCCTTTGTGCGGAAAACCTTACTGATGTTTTTGAGTTCAATGATTGCCATTATTATTTAATCTTTAGTTTATCATATTGCATATATTCTTCCATATCTGTCACAACCACTTCGTCGCCGGAGGCAAGACCCTCCAGCACTTCCACATATTCGCGGTTGCTGTCGCCCAGACGCACTTTACGCTTCTTCACGGTGTTGTCGCCGGTTTTTACATAAAGTCCGTATTCACCGGGCCCTTTGAAATAAGGGCCGTTGAGTATTCTGAGCACCTTGTCCTTATAACCGTAGTTTACCGTCAGCTCTGCCCGAAGGCCTGACCGCAGACGCGAATTATGATTCTCGTCGAGCCTGACTATAAACGATACCATGCCGCCCTTGGCCTGTGGAGTGAGATTGGTCACCACACCTGCCAATTCGGTGCCGCCGATCCGTACACTCACGTCGGATCCGATGGCCACTTTGTTGCTGTTGCCTTCGGCCACCTCTCCCTCGATCTTGAAACTTGACAGGTCGGAAACCACCGCCACCTTTTCGCCTGCGGCAATCCGGCTGCCTATTTCATTGCTTATAAAAGTAAGGACGCCGTGATGGGGAGCGGGAATCCGGCCCTGGTCAAGTGTGCGACGCTGCATTGCCACATCCTTGCGGAAGCTGCTCAGATTAAGTTCCTGCGTCTTTTCGGCAGCAGCCATTCGCAGTTTCTCGTTGGCAAGCCGCTCGCGGAGCTGACGGAGTTCGAGGCGACATGTGGCGAATGAAGTCTCGGCCTGGCGCACACGGTCACCCGTACCGGACCCCAGGCTGTCGAGCCTCCGCTCATTGTCCACTTCCACCGCCAGGCGGTTCAGCTCCATCTCCTTCACCTCCACCTGCATAGCAAGTTCGCTCAACTGTGTGCGGTTGTTGAGCTGCAGCTGTGTGAGTTCCTGCTGACGTATCTGCTGCTGGTCAAGAAGTTTCTCATAGTCGGTTTCGGCCGTTTCAAGGTCAAGCTGGATCAACGGCATGCCTTCGGTCACGGTATCACCCGGCTGGGCATATACCTTCACAATTCGTGTGTTCAAGGGAGAATTGATTATCTCCTCGAATTCAGGCACCACTTTACCTGTGGCGGCCACGGAGGTTTCCAGAGGTCCCTCCTCGGCGGTGGAAAACCGCAGATTCTTGCAGTCAACAGATTTTCCCAGCCACAAAAACACCATTACAGCTGCAGCGATTACGCCGCCGCCAATAAGACCCGATTTCAGAATCCGGAATCTCTGTTCCTTTCGGAGTTGCGATTTGTCTATTTGCTTGTCCATGCCTCAAAACTACAATTATTTTGAGGCCATGTCAATGGCGACTGATTTTCAGTCGATTACAAAAGCACTATTGTCCATTTTCGGACAAGGCTCATTTTTTAAGGCTTATGAGATGGTCAATGTCGATGGATGCGACGGAATCATAAATCTCGTCGGCCAGCCCCTGCAGACGTTCCGCAGGATAAGTGGTGGCAATGCCTATGACGGTGGCTCCGGATGCTCTTCCAGCCTTCAGGCCCTGAAGCGAGTCCTCGAATACAAAACAATCCTCGGGACTGTAGCCAAGCCGGGAGGCTGCAAGCAGATAACCCTGAGGGTCAGGCTTGGAGCGCGTAACCATCGAAGCATCTATAATGCAGTCGAACGCCTGGCGCATCCAGGGCTGCTGCCTGTAAAGCTCGGCCATCTTGGAACTGTCGCTGCTCGTGACAAGAGCTATGCCGAAGCCTCTTTCCCTCAGCTGCGCAAGAAAATCACGTGCGCCATCATAGGGGGTAAACACCATATTGTCCTGAAACTCCTTTATGCGTCTTACAATCTCTTCGTGCAGACTTTCCGGGAAATCCTTCAGAATCATAGGAAGGGTGGTGCCTTTTATGCGCATGGCATAGTCGGGATAGCCCGTGGGATATTCACGGTCTATCTCAGTCCAGAATTTGCTATACGTGGATTCGCTGTCTATAAGCACACCGTCGAGATCGAAAAGAGCTGCATATCGTTTCATAACATCATATCTTTATTTCCGCCCCAAAGTTACAAAATTCCCCCGACCCGCCAATCGCCATGACCTTTGTGAGGGAGGAACGGCGGGAATACGCTGAATTTTGCTAATTTTGCAGTGACTTATGGGAGCACAAAACCGGGTGGTAATGTGTTAACATAATAAATTATTGTGAATTTATGTCTGCCGCTTCCCCTTCTTCGCCTATGGAGCTCGGCTCCAAATCCGTCAGCAAACTTCTGGTCCAGTATTCCGTACCTGCCATAATAGCAAGCGTGGCTACCTCGCTTTACAACATTATAGACAGCATTTTCATTGGCAGAGGTGTTGGCCCCATGGCTATCGCGGGCCTGGCCATCACGTTTCCTCTGATGAACCTGGTGATAGCGTTCTGTACGCTGGTAGCCGTGGGAGGGGCCACGATATCCTCCATATTCCTGGGACAGAAAAACATTTCGAGGGCCACAGATGTGGTAAACAATGTTTTTGTGCTCTGTCTGATTCACTCATTCGTATTCGGTGGAATCACACTGATTTTTCTTGACGAGATTCTCACTTTCTTCGGAGCCACACCTGAAACCCTTCCGTACGCTAAGGAATTCATGCAGGTGATTCTGTATGGCACCCCCATAGCTTTTGTATTCATAGGCTTGAACAATATAATGCGAGCCACCGGTTATCCGGCCCGCGCCATGATCTCGGCACTTCTTTCGGTAGGCGTCAACATCATTCTTGCCCCGATTTTCATCTTTGTGCTCGACTGGGGAATCAGAGGGGCGGCCTTCGCTACCGTCTGCGGTCAGACCGCAGCTTTTATCTGGGTAATGGCCCATTTCCTTTCAAAGAAGAGCTTCATCCATTTCCAACGTGGCAACAAATGGCTCACGCCTATGATTATAAAGCGCATATATGCAATCGGCCTCTCCCCGTTTCTGATGAATATCTGTGCATGTATAGTGGTGGTATTCATCAACAAGGCTTTACTTGATTACGGAGGAGCCGACGGTAATATGGCCATAGGCGCATACGGCATCCTCAACCGCACCACGATGTTTTTCGTGATGATTGTGTTCGGCGTCACACAGGGCATGCAGCCTATTCTGGGATTCAACTATGGCGCGAAAAATTTCCAGCGCGTACGCCACACCCTCAGCATAGGTATATGGCTGGGAGTGGCGATAACCACCTCCGGATGGATTCTCACTGAATTCTGGCCCGGTATCATAGCCCGGCTTTTCACAGTCGACCCTACACTTATCGCCATATCGGAGCGTGGATTCAGGATATATTTTATATTCTATCCTCTTGTGGGATGCCAGATTGTGATTCAGAACTACTTCCAGTCGGTGGGACGTCCCAAAATCTCGATTTTCCTCTCTCTTACCCGTCAGCTTATATTCCTGCTCCCCTTCCTTATGATTTTTCCGAAACGTTTCGGAATCGACGGAGTGTGGGGTGCAATGTCGGCCTCCGATGCAATTGCTTTCTTATTTGCTATTGTAACACTCATTATCACGAACCGACGTCAGAACAAACATATAGATAATACTCCAGCCAATGATAACCCAGCTCCAGCTTCAGCTTGACCCCCGCACGGCATTCACGCCGATGCTCCTCCACGCAGCGGTAAGCACTCACCTGAATGTAGATGCCAACCGTCTGCGCGACGTCGTGATCACCCGGCGATCCATCGACGCCCGTCAACGGAAAATAAAAATTCTGCTGACCCTCAGTGCCTACATAGACGAGGCCGCGCCGGAATCACCGATAGCCACTCCTGTTAATTACTCACCGGTGGCGCCCGACGCCCCGGAATGCATAATTGTAGGCGCGGGGCCGGCCGGACTGTTTGCCGCACTGGAGCTGATAGAGCTTGGTATAAAGCCGTTAGTGCTGGAACGCGGCAAGGACGTTGACTCACGCCGTCTCGACATGGCCCGACTGGCAAGAGAGGGAGAGGTTGACCCCGATTCCAACTACTGCTTTGGCGAAGGGGGCGCGGGAGCATACTCCGACGGCAAGCTGTATACGCGCAGTAAAAAAAGAGGGCCCGTGGAAAAGGTGCTCAATATATTCCACCAGCACGGGGCGCAACCTGAAATACTTATCGACGCTCACCCGCACATCGGCACCGACCGACTTCCGGAGGTAATCAAAGCAATGCGCAACACCATCATCAGCTGTGGAGGCGAGGTCCGCTTCCAGTCACGAGTGGACGCGCTCACGGTCCGTGACGGGAAGGTAACGGGCGTGCAATGCAACGGCCATAACTTTGAAGGCCCGGTGATACTGGCCACCGGACACTCCGCGCGCGACGTCTACAGCTTCCTGCTGAATGCCGGCGTGGAACTGAAAACCAAAGGAATCGCCGTGGGAGTAAGACTCGAGCATCCCCAGCATCTGATAGACTCCATACAATATCACAACCCGTCGGGGCGCGGAAAATATCTCCCCCCCGCCGAATATTCCATGCTTACGCGCGTGGACGGCCGCGCCGTCTACTCTTTCTGCATGTGCCCGGGCGGTGTAATCATACCTGCCGCAAGCGCGCCGGGACAGATGGTGGTAAACGGCATGTCGCCCTCCAACCGCGGTACGCGCTGGGCCAATTCAGGAATGGTGGTGGAGATTCTGCCTGAAGACGTGGAGGATATCCATCAGGCCGGAGAACTCAAAATGATGAAATTCCAGGAAGATATCGAACATGCTTTTCTGGCGGAATCCGGAGGATCACAGAACGCCCCGGCCCAGCGCATGACCGATTTCGTTGCAGGAAAAGCATCAAAATCACTTCCGGATACATCGTATGCCCCCGGCATCCACCCCTCGCGACTCGATCAGCTTCTCCCCTCTCCCATAGCTTCACGCCTTGCGAGAGCATTTGAGGAATTCGGAAGAAAGCACCGTGGATTCCTTACCTCGGAAGCCGTGCTTATAGGCGACGAGACGCGCACATCCTCCCCCGTAAGAGTCACCCGCGACAATGCCACGCTTCAGTCTGTAAGCATCGAAGGGCTTTATCCCTGCGGCGAGGGCGCGGGATATGCCGGCGGAATAGTTTCGGCGGCTATAGACGGTATCAACTGCGCCCGCGCGGTGGTCGATAAATTCAAATCCGGCGAGTCATGATGCAGTTCTTCAAATCCGGACCCCAAGGATTCACTGAAATCAAGGAATGTGAGCCGGGATGCTGGATAAACGTGGAAGTACCCGACGACAACGATTTCAGTTTTCTCGTCCACAAGCTCGGCATTCCCGAAACGATGCTCGCCTATACCTCCGACATTGAGGAACGGCCGCGCATAGAGCGGGAGGATAACTGGGTGCTCACCATCCTGCGCATTCCCATGCGCAGCCACACATCTTCCGTTCCGTTCATCACCGTTCCGATAGGTATAATTACCGGCAAGGGTTCCGACGGAGCATCATTTATACTGACCATCTGCTACCATCATACAGAACTTCTGGCTGACTTCATAGACCACATGCAAAGAAAATCCATCTGCGTAATAAACGAGCCCCAGTTTATTCTGCGAATGATTTTCTCCGCAGCCTACTGGTATCTTACATACCTAAAACGAATCAACTCCATGGTTTCGCACGCTGAAAAAGAACTGGAACAGAGTGTGCGCAACCGCGACCTGCTGCAGCTTATGAAAATGCAGAAATCGCTTGTGTTTTTCAACACCTCGTTACGCGGCAACGAGGTGCTTATAGCGAGAGTGCGCCATGTGTTTTCCGAGTCGGAAATGGATATGGATCTTCTTGACGATGTGGAAATAGAACTCAAGCAGGCATTGAACACTGTAAGTATCTATTCCGACATCCTCAACTCCACTCTCGATGCCTTTGCTTCAATCATCTCCAACAATGTGAATATGATAATGAAGCGCATGACAGCCGTGACCATCGTTCTGATGGTACCCACCGGCATCGCCAGCTTCTATGGCATGAACGTAAATATCGGACTTTCCGGTTACAAATATGCCTTTTGGATAATAGTGGGTGTCTCAATACTCCTCACCGGCGCTCTCTGTCTGCTTTTGCGCCGATACAAATGGTTCTGAACCCATTAGAGAAATAATAGAAAATGCCAAAAGCCACTTTCGGGAGGCGATTCAATAAATCCGCAGCGGCATTTGCATAATTATTTTTTTTTATACTTTTGTAGTATTCCAATCAATCACAAAAATATCTTTTCACCATGAACCCTACCGTGCCCCCATCCTCGGGAAGACTCGAGGCCGTTGATGCCCTCAGAGGATTTGCTCTACTTGCAATACTATTACTTCACAGCCTTGAGCATTATAACATTTTCTACGGGAACGCTCCGCGGCCGGAATGGCTGCAGATGCTTGATACAAAGACCACGGAATTCCTGTATTTCCTTTTTGCAGGAAAAGCGTACGCCACATTCTCCCTGCTTTTCGGTTTCAGTTTTTTCATACAGATGCGCAATGCTCGCCGTCGCGGCTCGGATTTCCGGTTTCGTTTCGCATGGCGAATGCTTCTGCTGGTAGGATTCTCCCAGTTCCATGCCCTGTTCTATAATGGAGATATACTTCTTCTTTATGCCGTGTGTGGCCTTATTCTCATTCCGGCCTCCTCATGGAGCAACCGAACGGTTATAATCGTGGCGACTATATTGATGCTTCAGCCGTTGTGCTGGGCCAAAATAATATATGCACTTATAAATCCGGAGTATGTGGACACCAACTCTGAATTCGTAAAATATGCTATAGCGGCCGAACAGGTAGGCCGAAACGGAAATCTATGGCAGACTCTGGCAAACAATATCTGGAACGGACAGCTCTACAGCAACTTCTGGCAGGTGGAAGCAGGCCGGCTTTTCCAGACACCGGCTCTGTTCCTGATAGGTATGTGGCTTGGTCGCAAATCTCTGTTTGTCAACTCCGCAGAAAGCATCGCGTTCTGGAAAAAAGCAGCCGCATGTGCAGTAGTGGCCTGCGTTCCTCTCTATCTTCTCAAAGAGCTCGTTCCCCCGCATATTTCCAACGTGACAATTCTGTCTTATTACGGAATCGCAATTCCGATGCTTTATAACTTTGCATTCATGACGGTTCTCGTATCGGGATTCATGCTCATCTGGTTCCACGCGGGCAACGGATACAAAGCACAACGCTTTATCTCGCCGTTCGGACGCATGAGTCTTACCAATTATATCGGGCAATCCATTATCGGCGTGATTCTCTATTATCATTTCGGCTTTGACCTCTGGGATAAGACCGGTGCATTTGAATCTGTAATAATAGCCGCGGTGGTATTTGTGTTCATGCTCACGTTCAGCCGCAAATGGCTTGAAACCCATCGTCAGGGTCCGCTTGAATACCTTTGGAAGAAAGGCACCTGGATAAACTTCCGTCCGGAAGAGAAACAAGAAAAAGCGGTAGTATCGTAAATAAATGAGCTACCTTATAAATGGACTGCCCTCCAAAAGTTTTCTATCAAACTATCGGAGGGCAGTCTATTTTTCATTCAGTCTCGCCGAATCACCTATTGGTGCGACCCTTAACCACAATGGTGCGGTTAAGCACCGGAAGCGAGAGATTGTACTTCAATGCAAGAATACGTATCATGATAATCACCGCCATGCATGTTATCTGCTGCGCCATAGGTGTCGACCCCACAAGAATCATGACCCAATAAGCCAAAGCTCCCGCCAGACAGGCAGTGGCATATATATCCTTACGGAAAATAAGCGGTTCCTCGTTGATGAGGATGTCGCGCATCACTCCTCCGAAAGCACCGGTGATAATACCCATCACCGCAGCCACCCACATGGGATACCCAACAGCAAGCGATTTCTGGATACCGATCACGCAGAAAAGCGCCAGGCCTATACTGTCGAAAATGAACAGCATGCGGTCGCGGCTCACCAGAAAACTCTTGAAAAGAATCACCACCACGAGTGAAAGTGCCGTCACGGCAAGATACCACCATGTCTGCATCCAGAACACCGGAATGTCAAGCAACACATCGCGAAGCGTTCCTCCGCCTATGGCTGTGACCAGGCCTACGGTATATGCGCCGAACCAGTCGAAATTCTTAGTGGCGGCAAGCCGCATTCCGGATATGGCAGCAGCGATAGTACCTATTACCTCGGTAATAAACAGGAAGGTTTCCTCCATGGCGAAAAGGAGAGATTATTTATTGGCACGTTTGCGCTCAAGTTCGTCAAGAATGATTTTACGCAGACGGATGTGGTGCGGTGTCACCTCCACGTACTCATCCTCCTTTATATACTCCAGAGCCTCCTCGAGCGAGAACACCACCGGAGGAACAATGCGGGCTTTATCGTCGGCACCGCTGGCACGCATATTGGTGAGTTTCTTTGACTTTGTCACATTCACCACGATATCGTTGTCCTTGGCATTCTCACCTACCACCTGACCGGCATATACCTCTTCCTGCGGGAAAATGAAGAAACGGCCGCGGTCCTGCAGCTTGTCGATGGCATAAGCGTAAGCCGTACCGGCCTCCATGGCTATGAGCGACCCATTGGTACGACGCTCGATATCCCCTTTCCAGGGCTGATATTCCAGGAATCGGTGAGACATCACAGCCTCTCCGGCAGATGCCGTGAGAAGATTGTTGCGAAGTCCGATGATACCGCGCGACGGGATGTTGAATTCAAGATGAACACGGTCGTTCTGAGTCGACATGGATGTGAGCTCGCCTTTTCTGCGGGTCACCATATCGATCATCTTGCTGGAGTATTCCTCCGGAACATTTATGGTCATCTGCTCTACGGGCTCGCATTTCACTCCGTCTATTTCCTTTACGATTACCTGGGGCTGACCCACCTGCAGTTCGTAGCCTTCGCGACGCATTGTCTCTATGAGCACGGAAAGATGGAGAACGCCGCGGCCAAACACCGTCCACAGGTCATCGCGCTGACCTTTAGTCACCCGAAGCGCCAGGTTACGGTCGAGTTCGCGGGTAAGGCGGTCGGCAATGTGGCGTGATGTCACGAATTTACCGTCACGGCCAAAGAAGGGACTGTCATTGATGGTGAATGTCATGGACATGGTGGGCTCATCGATGGCTATGCGAGGCAAAGCTTCCGGCTGCTGGAAATCAGCTACCGTATCACCGATTTCAAAGCCGTCAATACCCACGAGAGCACATATATCACCGCTGCTGACTTCCTGAACCTTCTTGCGGCCCATGCCCTCGAACACATGCAATTCCTTTATACGCTGCTTCACTATGGACCCGTCCTTCTTCATCAGGGCTATATCCTGTCCTTCGCGGAGGGTTCCGCGGTGCACGCGGCCTATGGCAATGCGTCCCACGTAATTTGAGAAATCGAGCGAAGTGATCAGCAGCTGAGCCGGGCCTTCGAGAGTGACAGGAGCCGGAATATGCTCTATAATGGTGTCGAGAACTGCCGTGATATCCTCGGCCGGTTTCTTCCAGTCAAGGCTCATCCAGCCCTGCTTGGCGGATCCATAGACGGTGGGAAAATCAAGCTGCTCCTCGGTAGCGTCCAGATTAAACATGAGGTCGAACACCATTTCCTGAACCTCATCGGGACGACAGTTGGGTTTATCCACCTTATTTATTACAACTACAGGCTTAAGTCCCATCTGAATGGCCTTCTGAAGCACAAAACGTGTCTGAGGCATCGGGCCTTCGAAAGCATCCACAAGAAGCAGACATCCGTCGGCCATATTGAGCACACGCTCCACCTCTCCGCCGAAATCGGCGTGTCCCGGAGTATCGATAATATTTATTTTGTAATCCTTATAGTTAATCGAGACATTCTTGGAAAGAATTGTTATTCCTCTTTCGCGCTCAAGGTCATTATTGTCAAGTATCAGTTCACCGGCGTTTTGATTTTCACGGAAAAGGTTGCCGGCCAATAACATCTTGTCAACCAAAGTGGTCTTGCCATGGTCCACATGGGCAATGATGGCAATGTTTCGAATGTTCTGCATATCCGTTTTCTAATTTTAGGGTGCAAAGTTAGTTGTTTTTTTCCAAAGTGTGAGTATAAAATCTTAACTTTGCAGACACTAACCTCAAAACAGGAAAATGAGCATTACAATCCTCGGCATAGAATCCTCGTGCGATGACACGTCGGCAGCTGTGATAAGAGACGGGCTGCTGCTCTCCAATGTAATAGCTTCACAGAGCGTTCACGAAGAATACGGCGGAGTTGTGCCTGAACTTGCATCAAGAGCGCATCAGCAGAATATAGTTCCGGTTGTTTCGGCCGCTCTCAAACGTGCCGGAGTCGACAAAAGCGAGCTTTCGGCCATAGCTTTCACGCGCGGCCCCGGCCTGCTGGGTTCGCTTCTCGTAGGAACCTCTTTCGCAAAAGGCATGTCGTTGGGACTCAGAATCCCGATAGTGGACGTGAACCATCTTCACGGACATGTGCTCTCACATTTCATCCGTCGGAATCCTGATGACGAAGTGCCTGAATACCCCTTTCTCACCCTTCTGATTTCAGGAGGCAACAGCCAGCTCATTATGGTGAAGAACTATAATGACATGGAGATTCTCGGCGCGACTATAGACGATGCCGCCGGCGAGGCTTTTGACAAGTGCGCCAAAGTGATGGGTCTGCCCTATCCCGGCGGCCCCCATATCGACCGTCTGGCTACTGAAGGAGATGCCATGCGCTTCAAATTCGCCAAGCCACATATCCCCGGACTGGACTATAGTTTTTCGGGACTTAAGACATCGTTCCTTTATACACTGCGCGACAACCTCAAGGAGAATCCCGATTTCATTGACGCTAACCGTGCGGATCTCGCGGCATCCCTGCAGCGCACAATAATAGAGATACTCATTGACAAGCTCGACAAAGCCGTGAAACAGACCGGAGTCAAAACTGTTGCGATAGGCGGAGGCGTGTCGGCCAACTCCGGAGTGAGAAACGCTGTTGCCGCTTATTGTGAAAAAAACGGCCTTAAGGCTTTCATACCCGAACGGGCATTTACCACCGATAATGCTGCAATGGTGGCAATAGCGGGATATTACAAATACCTTGACAAAATATTCTGCGGCTACGACGAAGTGCCGTTTGCCCGAGTTACGGTATAGTTTTTATGGAACAGAGACTTTCAATAATCGCCATTGGCGACGAGCTGCTTGTGGGTCAGGTAACAGACACCAACAGCCCCTTCATCGCCTCGACCGTCGAACCGGAAGGATGGAGCATAGAATCAGTGAGAGTGGTCCACGACAATGCCGAAGATATCCGTCGGGCAATAGAGCAAGCTTTCGAAAGAACGGACATCGTAATCACTACGGGAGGTCTCGGCCCGACTAAAGACGACATCACCAAACCCGTGCTGATGGAAATATTCGGAGGCGAGCCTGTGAAAAACGAGAGTGTGCTCGAGGCCGTCAGAGGAATAATGGAACGGCGCGGGCTCCAGCTCAACGAGTCCACAGCAGCTCAGGCTATCGTTCCCTCCTCCGCACGCATTTTTATAAATGAGGTAGGTACAGCTCCGATAATGTGGTTCGAAAAAAACGGGAAAATCCTCATCTCTCTCCCCGGAGTTCCTTTTGAAATGCAAAGGATGTTTGCCCGGCATATTTTCCCGGCGATTCTTGAGAGATACAGCACTCACGAGGTCATAATACACCGCACGGTTCTCACCACTGATATAAGCGAATCGGATCTTTCAGAACGTCTGAGCGATTTTGAATCGAGACTGCCTGAAGGCTTCCATCTGGCCTACCTTCCCAACAACGGTTATCTGCGTCTACGTCTTGACGGACGCGGCACTGACGAAGAGAAAATCAGCCAAATTGCCGACGCCCTACACTCCGAACTGAAAAAAATTTGCGGAAAGCATCTCCTTTATGACCGCGACCTTACACCAGCCGAGATTCTCCTGGAAATGCTCAAGGAAAAGCATCTCACATTCGCCACAGCCGAAAGCTGCACCGGCGGAAACATCTCCCATCTCATAACGATGATTCCGGGAAGCTCCGAAGCCATGCTCGGAGGAATTGTAAGCTACAGCAACTCTGTGAAAGAAAACGTTCTCGGAGTAAATCACGCCGATATCGCCACTTTCGGAGCGGTAAGCGAGCCTGTAGCAGCACAGATGGCGGAAGGCGCGAGACGTGCCACCGGCGCCGACATTGCGGTATCTACCAGCGGAATCGCTGGTCCCGGCGGTGCTGTAAAGGGAAAACCAGTCGGAACTGTTTGCCTGGCTGTAGCCGATGCCACAGGCACCCAGACCTGGACAATGCATTTTCCCGGCGACCGCCAGAGAGTGATTTCACGCGCTTCAAACACTGCCCTTATCCTTGCCATAAGGAGATTGCACGCAGGCTCAGGAAAAGTGTAATCGCTTGCATGGTTTTCAAGAAAAACATAACTTTGCGATAACCCTGTAAAAATCCAGAAACGGACTATGACAACATCAGAAAGAATACGTCTGACTTTCATCGTCGCATTATGGCTCGTATTGTGCTGGCTTGTGGTTACCACACGGCCGTTCACGGCGTGGGTGGCTTTTGTAATCGTGGCATCCGGAATCATAGTTTTCGTTCCTCTCTATAAGAAATACCGTAAGAATAAGAAATGACGGCTACACTACAAGCTCCTCCCGACCGCTCTATCACCCCTCTTGACCCGAGGAGATTCCCGCTACTGTCAGCCATAGATTCTCCGGCCGACTTGCGGAAGCTCAATGAAGATACACTGCCACGCGTATGCACCGAAATACGCGATTTTCTCATAAACTCCCTGTCTACCAATCCCGGGCACTTCGCCTCTTCAATGGGTGCAGTAGAACTTACCGTGGCCCTTCATTATGTGTTCAATACCCCTTATGACCGTATAGTATGGGATGTAGGACATCAGGCATACGGCCATAAACTCCTCACAGGAAGGGCATCACGATTCCACACTAACCGAAAACTCGGCGGCCTGTGTGGTTTCCCCTCTCCCGCCGAGAGCGAATATGATACTTTTTCGGCCGGACATGCATCCAATTCCATTTCGGCTGCACTCGGAATGGCGGTGGCAGCATCGCTCAAACGCGACGAGCCCCGTCGAAACGTAGTGGCTGTTATAGGCGACGCCTCCATAAGCGGCGGACTGGCTTTCGAGGGTATCAATAATGCCGCCAATTCACGGAACAACCTGCTGATTATCCTCAATGACAACGATATGTCCATCGACTCCAATGTAGGGTCGCTCAACACATATCTTGCCCATCTGAACACATCGCGCGCATACAATAATTTCAGACTAAAGACTTATAATTTCCTGCGTAAAATCAGGTTTATATCGGAAAAGAACAGGGGCAGCATTCTCCGCTTCAACAACAGTCTGAAATCGCTTCTGACCCGCCAGCAGAACATATTCGAGGGTCTGAACATACGCTATTTCGGACCGTTTGACGGCCACGACCTTCCCCGCCTGATAAAAGTGCTTGAGGAAATAAAAAATATGGAGGGCCCGAGAATATTGCATCTGCGCACTGTAAAAGGCAAAGGCTACCAGCCCGCGGAACTCAATCCGGCCCAGTGGCACGCACCCGGCAAGTTTAATCCGTCCAACGGAGAAAGAATGCCCGACAATTCCGAGAAGCCAAAATATCAGGATATCTTCGGTGATACCCTCGTGGAACTCGCCACGGCAAATCCCAGAATTGTGGGCATAACAGCAGCAATGCTTTCCGGCACGTCCGTAAGCAAAATGCAGAAAGCGTTCCCCGACCGGACTTTTGACGTAGGTATTTCCGAGGAACACGCCGTGACATTTGCCGGAGGGCTGGCCAAGGACGGAATGAGACCTTTTGTGGCTATATATTCCTCCTTCCTGCAACGCGCCGTCGACCAGATAATACACGATGTCGCTCTTCCAGAGCTTCCGGTGGTGTTCGCCATTGACCGCGCCGGAATAGTAGGAGAAGACGGAGCAACCCATCACGGCCTCTATGATTTGGCTTATCTGAGCGAAATACCCGGAATGACCGTTACTGCTCCCGCAGACGCAGAAACACTTCGTGACCTAATGTATATGGCTCAATTGCCGCAACAGAAAGGTCCGCTGGCAATCCGCTATCCCCGCGGACACTGCGACACATCCGACTGGCGTACGCCCATGAAGGCCCTGGAAATAGGCAAAGGACGCCAACTTAACGACGGCCATCAGGTGACGGTGCTCTCTTTAGGTACAATCTGCTCTGAAGTGAAGAAAGCCATAAAGCGTGCGGAAAACGAAGGTTATTCCGTAGCCCATTATGACATGATATTTCTCAAACCCATCGACAAAGGTATTCTCGAAGATGTGGCAAAATCAGGGACTCCCATCATCACAGTGGAAGACGCATCTGTGAAAGGAGGCCTTGGAAGCGCCGTGGTGGAATGGCTCGCAGAAAGAGGAATCAAGAGAGACGTGCGCCGAATAGGCATTCCCGATAACTTTGTGCCCCACGGTTCCGTAGCCGAGCTAATGCACCTATGCGGCATAGATTCGGAAGCCATATACTCAGCCATAGTCAACTCCATAAATCCTAACGCGCTATGAAAATAGTGATTGCCGGAGCCGGAGAAGTGGGCTCTCACCTCGCCCGACTTCTATCCCGAGAGAATCAGGATATCATTCTGATTGACCAGAATGATGAAAAGCTGGCTCTTCTCGACTCCACATGCAACATTCTCACTCAGACGGGTTCGCCGACATCCATGACCATGCTTAAAACGGCGAAGGTGCCGCAATGCAATCTCTTCGTGGGCGTCACGCCCTATGAGACCACAAACATACTCTCCTGCAGCATGGCGAAATCACTGGGAGCAAAAAAAACCATGGCCCGTATCGACAATTACGAGTTCATGGAACCGTCCAATCTGGAATTTTTCGGCCAGATAGGAATTGACTCGATGGTCTATCCGGAATATCTTGCCGCCATTGAAATTCTGAAAGCCCTTGAATGCAACTGGATGAGAAACTGGGTTGAGCTTCATGACGGAAAGCTTATTGTGGCCGGCGTGAAGATTCGCGCAGGCGCTCCGCTTGCAGGAAAACATCTGCGGGAACTGTCTGAAATGGAACACTTCTTCCACGTAGCAGCTATAAAGCGCAACCATGAGACCATTATTCCCCGAGGTGACGACAGCGTGCTTACAAATGATATAATCTATATCACCACAACCCCCGATCACATAGAGGAACTGCGGAAGATCTGCGGCAAGAAAAAGGTTGACATACATAATGTTCTGATAATGGGTGGCAGCCGTATAGCCGTAAGGCTCATAAACATGGCCCCGGAGCGGTATCGGTTTAAAATAATAGACATAAACCGGGAACGCTGCGAGGAACTCACCCAAAAATGTCCCGGCTGCAAGATTATCCATGGCGACGCACGCGATACCGATACCCTGCAGGAAGAGGGCATCGAAGCGATGGATGCCTTCATAGCCCTGACCGGAAGCTCGGAAACAAATATTCTCACCTCACTGACCGCCAAGGAATACGGTGTAAGAAAAACCGTGGCAGAAGTTGAAGATATCCAATTTATATCGGAAGCTGAAAACCTGAACATAGGAACTATAATCAACAAAAAGCTTCTTGCATCAGGAAAAATTTTCCAGATGCTGCTTGACGCCGATTCCGAGTCGTCCAAATTCATGGCTATGGCTGATGCGGATGTGGCGGAAGTCGAGGTAAAACCCGATTCAAAAATCACCAAGGCCGCGGTAAAAGACATGAAACTGAGCCACGACCTCACCCTTGCCGGCCTGATAAGGAACGGCAATGTGATGCTCGTAAATGGAAATACACGGTTTGAGGCCGGCGATCATGTGGTGGTATTCTGTCTGGCCGGAGCGATTCACAAAGTAGAAAAACTCTTCTCCTGAACCCACTGAAACTCCTATTCGGCAATGATAGAAAGATCAAGACGACGACACATCAACATCCAGATGATACTGCGCGTGATGGGCTGGCTTCTTATGATAGAAGCTGCATTTATGCTTGTGCCGCTTGTCACGGGTCTGATATACGACGAGATGAAAGACGTTAAAGTCTTCGGTCTCACCTCAGTGATTACATTCGGGTGCGGTGTACTGCTTACATTCGGCCTTCATCACCGAGACACCAGAATGGGACGACACGAAGGCTTCCTGCTCACCACTCTGATATGGATTCTTTTCTCGGCATTCGGAATGATTCCTTTCATGTTGTGTGACAGGCCCGTATCACTGACAAACGCGTTTTTCGAGGCGATGTCGGGTTTCACCACCACCGGCTGCTCCATCTTTTCATCAATCGACACATATTCTCATTCAATCAAAATGTGGCGCGGACTAATGAACTGGATAGGAGGCATGGGAATCATACTTTTCACCCTCGCCGTATTACCAATGCTCAACCATTCGGGTGGAATGCAGATGTTCAATGCCGAGGTGACTGGCATCACACACGACAAACTCCGCCCCCGGGTGAGTCAGACGGCCAAAAGCCTTTGGACTATTTATATTGTCTTGACAGTATTGATAATAGCGTTCCTATGGATTGGCCCTATGGATCTGTTTGACAGTATCTGCTATGGATTCTCCACAATCTCCACAGGAGGCTTCGCCCCTCATGACGAATCCGTGGCCTATTTCCGTTCGGATTATATTTCAGTGGTGATAATGGTGTTCATGTTTCTCGGAGGAACGAGCTTCGGACTCATGTATAAGGCTATCCACGGCAACTGGAATGCCTTATGGAAAAACGACGTTTTCCGTGCATACATCATCATTATACTGATGTTTCTGGTAGTATTCGATATTTATATAATATGCACAGGAGACTATAAAGGAATCTCATCCATCACCATTCAGCCGTTATTCCACATAATCTCAACCATTACATCGACAGGTCTTGGAGTATTTAACTTTGAGGAATGGGGAGCGTTTATACTTTCTCTTCTTTTCATTCTCATGTTTTTCGGAGCATGTGCGGGCTCTACCAGCGGCGGCGCCAAGATAGACAGAATGCTGTTGCTGATAAAATATACCGGTAACGAGCTATATCGCTGTATACACCCCTCGGCAGTAACATCAGTGCACATCAACGGACGTGTGATGCCTCAGCCGGTTGTCGCCAAAGTAATAGCATTTCTTTGCATCTACGTGATGCTGATGGCCTTCGGAGGTATTTTGCTCACCGCAGTAGGCCTTCCGCTGGTTGATGCGTTTTTCTCGTCGTTTTCCTGTGTGAGCAATATCGGATTCGGCGTAGGAGTGACCGGCTCGCAAGGAAGCTTCGAACTCATACCTGACTTAGGCAAATGGATTCTGTCATTGCTCATGCTCATAGGGCGTCTGGAACTATTCACTGTACTTATCCTTTTCAACCCTGAATTCTGGCGAAAATAGACCACTCTCTGATTCACGTATCTGAGACTATAAAATGGGGTAACTTTATACCTCCTGACTCATAGCGGGGCTATGGGTTAACAAAAATTGTAACAGAGGCAGTGAGGCCAATTCGGGAAAAATTAGTATATTTGCACATTGAACTAACAATCAGAATTAGAACCCATTTGCGATGGAGCGCAAAAAAGTACTCTTCATTTCCCAGGAAATCACCCCTTACGTTCCAACTTCCGACCTTTCCACCCTTGGCCGCGCACTGCCCCAGGGAATTCAGGAAAAAGGATTTGAGGTAAGAACGTTTATGCCCAAATACGGATGTATCAACGAACGCCGCAATCAGCTTCATGAAGTTATCCGTCTGTCGGGACTTAATGTTATCATAGATGACACAGACCATCCTCTGATAATTAAAGTGGCAAGCCTGCAGTCTGCACGCACACAGGTATATTTCATTGACAACGATGATTACTTCCACTACACAACGGAAAAGGTCCTTGAAACCGAAAGCTCTCCGTCAGACAACGACGAGCGCGCGATGTTCTTTGTGAAAGGAACTATCGAGACGGTAAAAAAACTTCGTTGGGAGCCTGCGATCATACATTGTGTGGGATGGATATCGGCCCTGGCGCCATTATATCTCAAACGTCTGTATTCCGACGATCCCACGTTCAGTGGTTCTAAAATAGTTTATGCCATCAGGTCGGAAGGCTTCGAGGGTCAGCTTGACGCAAGATTCAAGGAAAAGCTCAAGATGTGTGATATTGCCGAGGAGGATCTCACGACACTGGGAGAGGCCGCCGACGTCAATGACCTCCATAAACTCGCCATTGATTTTTCCGACGGCATTATCCTTTCCTCCGAAAATATCGCTCCGGAGGTAATAGAATATGCCAAAGCTTCCGGAAAACCGATACTTGGCTATTCAGAGCACAGTGAGGAAGGATTTTTTGACTCCTACGCTGATTTTTACAATGAATTATTGAAGTAAAAAGAATCCAATGAATTTTACCCGCATATTCGCCGCAGCCTTCGGCTGCGCGATAATATTATCAGCCTGCGATGACGACAAGTCAACCACAGTAGGCTCATCACTGGTAACTTCGCCGGTGAAAATCGTGGTCGATTCCACTTTCCAGCTCACAGGCCACTCCATACGCAATCAGGACATACAGTCGCGCACTATCCAGCAATTGCTTGGTGTTATAGATGCCAAGGAATACGGAAAGTTCAGCTCTGAAATCGTAACCCAGTTCATGCCAGCCCTCACATTTGATACCACAGGCATAAAACGTGATTACATCGACTCGATAAAGCTGGTGTTCTTCATGGAGAACGGTAACTTCACGGGCGATTCCCTGGTTCCGATGGGTATGAAAATCTACCCCCTCACCAAACAGCTGGAAGCCCCGATCTACAGCAATTTCGATCCCACCGGATATTACGATCCATCAAACTGCTGGACTCCGTCATCCGCTATATATACTGCAAGTGCCCTTCATTCCGATTCGCTCAACAGTATGTCTTATCGAATAATCGAGGCAAAACTTCCCAAGTCTTTCGCCCTCGAAATCTTCGACCGTTACCTGACCCATCCGGAGACATTCTCTACCCCGGAGTCATTCACAAAATATTTCCCGGGACTTTATATAGCCAACTCTTTCGGTTCGGGACGTGTGGTAAACATCGGTGAAAGCCGCATAAATATGTATTACCGCTATGAGACAACCATAGAGACGGATTCCACTTCAACCGACACCATACTCTCGTCGGCACGCACCATCATGGGCGTAACTCCGGAGGTTCTCACCAACAACATTATCAAGCTGAATCTCAGCGACCAGCTCTCCAAGCGCATAACCGATGGCGAGAACCTGCTTGTGGCTCCCACCGGCTATGATATTGACTTCACCTTCCCCGCCCAGGAAATAATATCGAAATTCCGGGGTGAAGGCGGCGAGAACGCCGTGCTTAATAATCTCACGTTCGAACTTCCGCTTGAGTACATCTCCAACGACTACAGCATAACTGCACCACCATACGTTCTGATGGTTCTTAAAAACAAACGGCAGGAATTCTTTGCAGACAATAAGGTTAATGATGATGTGACTTCGTTCCTCGGAACATTTGACCTTACGTCTCTTGAATACAAATTCAACGACATGCGTTCCTACATACTCGATCTTCTCGAGAAGGAAAATATCACGGCCGACGATTACACTTTCACTCTGACGCCTGTATCGCTTGTAACTGAGCAACAGACCGATTACTACGGCCAGGCATCAAATGTGGTTACTGCCATCAATCCTTATGTAGACGGACCTGCAATGGTAAAAGTTCTTCTG
>OLWA01000060.1_pt1 | contig 132139 bp, 140 predicted proteins | sample 1673251 | NCBI WGS metagenome assembly OLWA01 (sample SAMEA3178937, study PRJEB25190) | human gut metagenome | biome: human gut; feature: human-associated habitat; material: faeces | place: Austria | collected 2013 | reverse complement strand
TCTCCAAGGATACCGGGACCGCTCAGTGTCTCGGTCATTCCCTCGAAGTCCGGCAGGGAGATTTCCCCTGTCAGACCCACGAGTGCTGTTCCGTTGTTGTAAAGGTTGAAGTTATTAATAACTCCGGGAATACCTAATGCGCCCATTCTTATTCACCTCCGTTTAATGCTGCGGATAACATATCCGGGTCAAATTCCAAAATGTTGAGGATATCCTCTGCAGGTACATACGGTGCGAGGTACTGGTGGAACTGGATCTTGCCGTTGAGGATGTCCGTTACCGGGTTTTCGTCCTCGCTGAATTCAATTCTCGCCCCTGCACACTTGCCCTGTGATACATAGGAGTTTCCTCTGATGTTCTCGCTGTCTACGATGGACTCGATGAGACGGTAGTTGCCCGGTTCATCGACCTTCTGCTTGTAGGTCAGAATGAAGCTGTTGCCCCACCATGAGAAAAATCTACGGCAGCAGAACCATCTGTCTTTCGGGTCTGTATTCGCCGGATAGCACGCTGTGTTGTTGCCCCATGACTTCCATCCGGAATCATTGATTGCGGTAATGATTCCCTGTCCGTTTAAGAGGTTCGCCTGCGGCTGATCCAGTGTTACCTCTGTTCCATCTTCCAGACAGAGACCAGTAATTCCGATCAGCTTATTGGAAGGGGAGAGGTTCGGCACATCATCGTTGCTTGCGTCTGTGTACGCTGTCAATGCTCCGAAGATAGCGGAATATGCATACTGCTTCGTTCCGACCTTTACCTGCGGCCAGAGAAGTGCTGCGTGCTTGTTGGTGTATCCGTTCTTATTCTTCCAGTCATTGCAGTCTGTGTACTTGGTTGCTTCTGCGGTGTCGATATCGAGGATGCATTCGCAAGTGAATACTCCGTTGATTTCCTCGCACTTTGCTGCAAGGGCGATACCTACATTCGGCTTCTGCGTCCATCCTGGTGCTAAGAGCAGACCCGGTGTCATGCTGAATTTCGGATAGATGTGGCGGATTAACTCCATGCCAGTCTCTGCTCCGGTGCTTGCATTGTATCCACCGATGATGTCGCTCTCTGTTACGGCAGTCGGGTCGATGCTTGTGCTATTGACTGTGAGGGTCTTGGCTGATGCACCCTTGCCTCCTGCGGTTAATGTGATCACAAGGTATCCGTCATCATCGAATGTCGTGATGTAGTCCGTTCCGGCTGTGAGTGTGGCTTCGTTTGCCTTTACCTCTACGGTATCTGCGAGGATGCCTGCCACCTTTACTGTCGCCTGCATCTTCTCCACATTCACGGTCTGTTCCTCGTTTGCCTTCTTGTGTTTCTTCGGGTCGAGCACATTGATTAAGATAATCGGTGCGACATTGAGAACACGGAAGCAAGCGTCCACGCTCTGGCAGAGTGTGTAATTCTTGAAATCGTCACTGTATCCGACCTGCTCCACGGCTTCACTGAAACTGTAGGCGATCATCGGTACATTGGTTGCCTTGTACGGGTCGGCTGCGAGGTTCACAGGTGCTGTTCCGATGATTACCTGCAGTCCGGCTGTTCCTGTAACGGGTGCGACCAGGCTCGTTGCCTGCTCTTTTACCCTTACTCCATGATTGTAAGCCATTGCTTTTCTCTCCTTCCTTAAGCCTTATACTCGGCTGCTTTTTTATAAAATACATAAGCGGCACCGCTCTGTGATGCGATGTCTGCGTTCACGGCTGCCAGATTGCTGATCGGCACGACCAGATTGTAAATCGCAGGTTCTTTCTCCATTGCGGTTTTCAATCCGTCCGGCAGTCCGTTGTTGAAGAACTGATTGTGTGTTGCCACTCCCAGAATTGTCGGGCCGGCATACACCATCGTTTCCTGTGTCTTGGCTACCGTCTTTGCTTCCTGCTTGGCTTCTGCCTGCACTGCTTTTGTCTTTGCTTCACTCATGCGAATCTATCCTCCTTCCTTATTGCTGCTGTTGCGAATGTCATGCTCGCTGCTCCGAAGAAGTAAGGGAATGATTCTTCGTCCTGCAGTGCCCAGTCGAATGGGTGCTGCTCATCATTCATAAAATAGAATTGCTTTGCGAGCATTGGTTCTTTCATGAACCGTTCCTGTATCTTCTGGATGATTCCAAGGACACCCTTGTGTCCGTTGTTTCCTGCGTCATCGTCAAAATATCCGATCAGCAGTGTGACGAACACTTCCTGCGGTTCCACACCGCCCTTGACTTGTCCTGTTTCCACTCGGACGATCACATACGGAATCGGGTCCGGTGCATCTTCGTCCTGTCTGATGGGGAGGTTCTGCTCATAGACATTCATCTTGATGTACTCCCCTGCGGAATCCTTGAAGAGGTCATCCCTAAAAATAACCCCTATTTCCTTTACAAGTTTTTCCTGTAAAATCTGCGCCGTCATTTACTTGCCTCCCAGTATTTTGTCGATCTGCTTCTGGATGTTCTTCTGCAGGTTCTTTTCTATGTTCGGCTTCACGATGCCATATACCTTGGCTTCGTTCCCTACCATGGTAGGAATGGACGGACTGAGTAATTTCTTAAGCGGCAGCCTTGATGTTCCTTTTCTCTGAACTACAGAAACATGACCACTTCCGAATTTGGTAATAAAAGCCTTGAGGTTGCCCTTTTGCAGGCTTTTCAGTCCGCTTGCTTTCAGTACCTTACCTCTGGCCGCATCTGTTGAAGTATTGTCTTTGTACTTGAAGTCCGCCAACTCATTCACTGCCCCTGTAATTTTCAGAGTGGCTGTCGGATTGGATGCCGTTGCGTTCTTCTGAGCGATAGCCTTCTTAAACCTCGGACTCTTTACCGCATAGGTTTCCTTGGCTTTGTCAGCCAGATCCTTTTTGGCATCCCTGGCGGTAGCATTCACGGCATTCTTCAATGCCTGCGGCGCTTTCGCTTTCATGTCCTTCAGTTTCAGTTCTATCCTCTGGAGTTGAGTCTGGTCGACTTCAAACTCTATCATTCCGCTTTGCAATCCACTCATTACTTCGTCCTGTTAGCCTCCATGGTTATTGTGTATACTCCGTCCTCGTCTGTGGAATCGGTTACCATGTACCTCTTTCCATCAAAGACGATCTGCCGACCGATGGCGGGCAGTGGTCCGAAGTCATCCGCCTTGACATAGATTAGTTTCTGCTTCACATACACACCGTCCATGTTGGATTTCATCTTCTTTTCTCTTTCGATGATTTCATTGTCATCTACGAGAACCGAGATTTCTTTTCCGTCCACGGTGTGCATATCTGCGAATTCATCCACATTCATGAAGGTGTTATTCACATCGTCCTTCATGACTTCTTTGAATGATTTTCTAACCATTCTTTTTCGCCCCTTTGCTTCGGGTCGGTGTCTTTGGCACTCTGCCGACTACATTCTCCGGGGTTTCTCCATTCTTGGATTCCCCTGCCAGTCCTGCCGTGGCGGTAGCAGGAGTCGCTTTCGCTTTCTCCTGCTTTCCTTCGCTCCACACGGCTGTTCCTGCGTCAAGCCATGCCTGCACCATTGATTCATCGTCTGCCGGGAGGCTGTCTCCGACTTCATACTGGTGTGATCTGTAAAGGATGGGGTATGTTGCTACCAGTTCCATGGCTGCACCTCCTTATCCGATTTTTACGAGCACCTTTGCATCTCCTGCGGCCGCTGCCTTGGCTGCGAAACCTGCGGGTGTGTATGCTACCTTGCTTCCGCTAGTCTCTCCGTTGTCCGCTGCGTCTGTGATGCCTGTCTTGTCGAAATAAACAGGCTGTCCGAATGCGATCTCGTTCGTTCCAGTCTTATCGAACTCAAAAACACCGCACACGTGAAGGTCGCCCTCTGCACCGGGTGCGATGTCAGTTCCTGCGATACCCACTCTGCCAGTAAGTTCTACGACTGTATTGGCTTCGATGGTGGATGATCCAGTGTTTTTATAATCGAGGGTTTCCCCTCTCTGCCAGTAACTTGCTTTGCTCATGGCTGCATCCTCCTTCTGTTATGCTAACTCGATCGGGTTCTTTACTTCGATACCAGGGTTCTTGATTGCTCCACGGTAATCCATGACGCTGATACCCCAGTCGAGGTAGATATCCCATACGAATCCTAATGTACCCGGAGTCTCCATTCTTCTGATTGTCGGGATCTCCTGTCCGTTCAGATAGTCAACCTCGATGAAGTCTGTGTCGTCCTTTGCTCCAAGTAACCACCAAGGCATTACATTTCCAAAACCACCGCAGAGTGCGTTGATTGTAGGATCTTCCACTACCGTGATGCTGTCCTTGTATCTGTAGAGCGGGTTCACTGCCTGTGTGTTGCCGGATGTGCTGATTGTCGGGCTGTAGAACAGCGTGTACATATCGAACATATATCCGCTCGGCACGATAATGATTGCAGGTCTGATGATAGTTGCTTCTCCGAACTGGTCTGTCTGGTTCTGGAGTGCGAGGATCATTCCCTGCACGGCTTCCTTCGTGATTCCTGTACCCTTTGCCAGTAAGTTGGAGTGTGCGCTGCTGAATAATGCAGTGCCGTCATAAATCGCCGGGTTGTTTACGAGGATCTGGTAACACTGCTTATTCTGGGTCTTTCTTGCGCTCGCTGCGTACTTGGCAGGAATTCTGGTTACGAGATCGATATCATCGTTGATGAATGCCTGTCTTGTAAGCGTGAACTGGCGGCCGTATGTTTTCAGCTTTCTGGTCGGGAGTTTCTCATCTCCGAACACATCATGCTTTAACTCTCCACCCTCCGGCACTTCGAGGAACTCGCCTACCGGTCCTGCTAAGTAGTTGTTGTCGTGGGTCTTGAAGTCCTTAAGAGTTCCCTTCTTTGTCCACTGGTCGAATGTTACGGCTACAGTCTTGTGTCCTTCCACATATGCCTTGTTGATGGCATTGTCGAGGATAGCAGGGAACGCTGCTGTCGGATTGTAGAACTGTCTCTGTAACATACCGTAGAGTTCATCAGAGGATCTTCTGTTGAGTCCGGACTGTCCTTCATTGGTCAGACACTCAATGGCTAAGTCACGGAGTGTCATTCCCATCATCTGTCTTGCACCGTCTGCCGGGTTCTGGAGTTCCATTCCGCTTCTCATTACGATAGCGTCCGCTGCTGCCGCTCTGAACTTGTCCTCGGCACTTTCTGTGATACTCACTCTACCGTTTGCCGGAATCGGTGCGCCGTGCTGTCTTACGTGCTCCAGTGCTGCTTCTCTCACGGAGTCAAGTGTCGCACCGCTCTCGATGTAGCTTCTGGCTTCCATTCCGAACTCTCCGCAGAGTTCTGTGATGGAGCGGATTCTGGCTCTTTCTTCCTGGATTGCTCTCTGGGTGTCTGCTTCCGGATTTGCCGGATTCTGCGGAGGAGCGTTCGGCTGAAGGTTCATACCTCTCTGCTGCTGTTCCTCTGCTTCGATCTCTCCGTTCAGTCTCTCGATTTCTCTCTGAAGGGAGTCGAACTCTGTCTGCTCCTCCGCAGTGAGATCTCTGCCTGCTTCTTTGGCGGCATTTACGATTTCCTGCTGACGGAGCATTTTCTGCTGTCTCTGCTGCTTTTTGTTCATCGTCTGTTACCTCCTTGGTTGATGATATTTTTATTTATTTGAAGTTGCCTTTCGAACCAGTCTGTAGAGCGGCTCTGCGTTCCCTGCTCGGTTTCTTCCTCCAGTTCCCTGCCTACACCGACCGTTGGGTCCGCAGGCACGCTCACGATACTAATTTCGTAAGGTGTCCACTTTCTTGCGATGTCTGCCGGTCCTGTGAACCTGCCATCTGCTGACTGCTTGTTTGGCATTACTTCCTCCCATGAGTCTATCTGATAGCCTACGGACGTTGTTTTCAGCGTTCCGCATTTGACTTTCTGATAGATGAGGTCTGCATCTTCATCGCTGTCGAATTCAACCTCTGCCATTCCACGCAAGTCCTCAATCCATGCCCGGTTTACTTTTCCAATGACACGGTTGCGGTCGTGGTTAAAGAGCAGCACACCGATTTCATTTAATCGTGTAAGGTCTACTGCTCCGTCTGAGTGGTCGAGGATTTCTGTTCCCCACCATCTCTCGTATGGTTCTTCTGAGGAAAAAGAAAGAATGAACTTTCGCTCATTCCCCTCGCCTTCCATGGCTCTGATAGAATTAACTGTCAGTTCCCTGGTCGTCTGTTTCTCCTTCTTCCTCTGCTCCATCGCCTTCTTCTGATTCCTGCCCTGTTTCTTCTCCGGTTTGGTTTCCGTCTGTCTGCTGAGGATTGTCGGCAGGTGTTTCCTCATCCTCGTAGAGTTCTGCTGCTGTCTGGTCAAAAATCACACCTCCTAAGTCGATACCCTTATCCTTTGCGTATTCGAGTACCTCTGCCATTTCATCTATCTGCTCTTTCCAGTCACGACCTTGTTCTGCAGCAATCTGCTTGAAGGTCTTTTGTCCTGTGTTCAGAGCGATCTTGTTTGCGTTTGCTTCCTTCTGAGGGTCAATCCATTTCTTCGGTGCTGTGATCCATGCGTGCTCGAAGTATTTATCCTTGTTATCCCAGAAGTCCTTTGCGTCCAGTTCCCCTGCGAGCCACAGCGAAATAATAAAGGTTTCATATATTTCGTCCATGACTTCCATCAGCATCTCTTTTTCCTCTGCGTAGGTCATGTCATCTTCGATGATGCCCTGTCTGGTTGAGGAGTAGTTGCTCTCTGACATATCACGGCTTGTGGCTTCGTAACTGATACCCTGTCCTGCTCCGACAAGTCTCTGCTGCAGCTTGATGTAACTCGCCGCATCCGTTGCCTGTCCGGTCGGGTTTACGACCTGTATCTCATCTCCGGCATTGAGTTCCTTAATCATGCCGGGGGCAATGGATTTGCCCTGGTAGTCCTGATGCGGTCCCGGTACGCTGCCGTTCTGACGACCGATTCCGGTTGTCGGTAACTGCTTTTTAATGAATACCGAAAGACAGGCCGCTATTCGCTCTTTGACCGATACGGCTATCATGAATTCGTTAGCGTCTCGGATTCTTGTGATTGTCGGACTCATATCGGACATCTCACGCACCTGCGATGGGCGGTGTTTTGTGTATAAAAAAATGACATCTTTCGCATCCACATATACGGGATTTGAGAGTGCCATTCCGTCCACGGAATACTGTCTGATCCAGTACCCCATCGGCTTGTTATACTCATTCATTTCAATACCACCGACTACCTTGTTTCCTTTTTTCTTCGGGAGCATCTGCGAGTTGTCCAGTTCGTCCACCTCGAATGTCTGAAGCTTGAATGGAAGGTATCCGTCCTTGGTGTATCTCTTTACGATAAGGATTCCGCCATCAACCTTTTTTCGTTTCACGCACATTCTCATCATCTGCGTGAAGGACTGCGTTCCGGTCACATCGCAGTTCTGTTTCTTACACCATTTCTTCCATGCTGTCTGGATGATCTCGTTGGTCTTGTCGCTTCCTGTTTTTGCCTGCAGTGCGTATCCGCCGCCGATAACATTTCGCTTGTACGCTCCGATGACTGAATTCATCATGTCCGAGTTTCGTTCCAAGTCTCTGGCTCTGGCTCTGACATTGTCTCGACTGTACCGGTCCGTAAATTCCGCCGACTGGTTGAGTACCCTCCAGTTTGCATTGCCCCTATCATAGTTGCCTGCATCGTAGTTTCTCATCTCAGTCAGACTCTGCCGCCATGCTTCCCTGCGTGCTCCCCACTCCGGGGATATAAAACCTATAATTCCGTCTAACCAGTTCATGTCCTACCTCCCATCAAATACTGCGACATAGGTATCATCCAGTAAACTGGTTGAACCCTCTGCTGCGATCTGTGCTGTGAGGTCGTTCCTTAACTTGTAGAGCAGGCTAAGGTCGGCACGGGTTAGCTGTCTCGTACCAATCTTGTAAGACTGGCCGCCTACGAGCACTGCGTAAATGGCATTATTTACTTCGGTCAGCATTTCCGAAGCATTGTAATTGGATTCTACTGCTGCCATGCTCTGCCTCCTTTATACCCATGACCCTTCGTTCTGACTGATCCAGTGTTCTTCCGGGGTGTACTGGGTTGTTTCCTGTTTCTTTGGTTGCTCATTTTCCTGTATCTCATTCAGATGCAGGGTTCGTACTCCGAGGATGTCTGCCGCTGCTGTTGCGTATACCTCGCAGTCCAAGTAGTGGTTGTCTGCGTGGGAGGTTTTCTGCTGCCATTCCTGTTTGACCTTGCCGTTTCCCATTTTGACATTCACTTTGTGTTCCGCAGTTACCTGCTCTGCGTACTCTCTGTCGCATCCCTGGTAAACCATCCATGATCCGTTGCCGTTCTTTTTCTGCATTCGTCCGGCGATCATGTCCTTATATTTTCCGGTGTCTACCAGTACCAGATTCATGCCGTATGCCTTGCTGTCGCTCTTATTTACCTTGGACAGTTTGTAGTGCGACAGCATCGGGTTTGATGAACCCTTGCTTGGCAGTGCCCATTCTGAATTGTTGGCGCAGAAATCGTACACCGTATCTGCGTCATTACCGGAGTCGATCAGTGCCAGTGCTACGACCAGTGGTGTGCTATCCGGCATCTGGTATTCGAGGTTCATGATTCTCTCGACTTCCTGGAATGAGAAAGCCTGCCCATGTGCTATGTTCTGGCTTGTGAGGTAATTGCCCCACGCTCTGATGCTCCAGTATAGGCAGTTCTCCTGCACATCGACTCCTGCCGTGAGCAGTTTTGCCCACTCCGGCACTACCAGTTCCTCGTACTCGGTCTGTCTTTCCATGACGAGGTCTGCGTTAGTCTTTAACTTGGTATCCTCCCACGGCTCTGCGAGCCATGAGTTGACAAAGTTCTGTAGCTTCTCCGGGTCATCCTTGCTGTCCAAAAATTCCTTTACAATCTCCGAAAAGCGAACAAATGGAGAGTACAAGGTGTTCATCCAGAATGCTACCTTGCGGACGAACTTGGTGTTTTCCTTGACCGTCCGCCACTCTCCCTTGCGGAGCATCTCCGGCTTGTCCTGGTCTGTGATTACGCATCCGCACTCCTGGCATACATAGGTTGCGAATTCTGCACGGTCTGCGTAACTCATCCCTTCCTCTTTAGGGAAGTGTATCTGCTTCCACTTGAGTTCGATGTATTCCCCGCAGTGCGGACATGGAACGAAGTAGTGCTTCTCTATGTCTGCATCTTCCTTGGCTTTCCAGATATGCCCTGTTTTCAGTGTCGGTGTGCTTGTGATGAATATCTTCCTGTTGTGGAATGTCTTGGTTCGTTCCCTTGCCAGACTGACTGGGTCAGCTTCCTTTTTGGATGCCCCTGGATATTTATCCACCTCATCGAGAAACAGGAATCGGATCGCCTTACTCGCAAGGCTTGATGGGGAGTTCGACCCTGCCAGTGTCAGATACATTCCATCAAACTGTAATTCCTGCAACTGCGAGTTCTCATCAAACCTCTTTCGGAGTTCCGGTGCCGCTTTGAACATCGGCTGCAGTCTGTTCTCCGATATGGATTTTGCGAGCGTATCTGTCGGATATACGATCATGGTCGGCGCAGGGTCCTGTTGGACGATGTAACCTACCATGTTCTGGAGGCACTCTGTTCCACCTACCTGCGTAGGCTTCACGTAGACGATTTCCTCTGTCTCATAATTGTTGAACTCATCCATGATGCCTTTAAGGTATGGGGTGTGTTCTGTCCGCCATGGTCCCGGCATTGCAGAGGTCTTGGCATCCAGTACCCTGTACTTGTCTGCCCACTCCGATACCGTGATGTCCTCTGGTGGCTGTAGGAACTTTAAGGCTTCCTTCTGGTATTCTGTGACCTCGTATCTACGATACGGATTTCTTGCCACGCTTTTTCTTTTCCATTTCTTCCGGTGTGCAGCCTGCCACCACAAAGCTGTTTAATAACCGGATGATTTCTGCGTTCAGATCCTTTTCTATCGAGCGAATCTCCATCGGGTCGCAGTGACCGCTGATTCTGCCGGATAGTCGGCTCGGCAGGGATAATGCAAACTTTTTGAATGAAACAAAAAATCGGCTATAGTCCATCTTCACTTCCTCGATGTCGATGTACTTCCCCGATGCGATCTCTGTCTTTAATCTATGCATTTCTCCCTGGGATTCCTTGAGGGCGATCTCTGCCTGCAGTTTCTGTTCCCTCAGTTCGGCTTCCTTTTCGGACTTGCTTTTTCCGTATGCCTTGTCTGAAAGGTATTTGACATACCTCTGAATGGTAGGTGCTAATTCATACCGATTCCCCTCTTTGGTCTTGGTTGTTGATATGATGCCCTCTTGAGTAAGCTGCTGCACCCTTCGCACCGTTACTCCGAACAGAGAAGCGATGACCTCTACACGGTAGAAGCCGCCCTGCTGTTCCTCTGCCATTCTACTTTACATCCTCTGCCGGGATTCGGACTGCCTGCTGCCCGGTGTAATCTTCCCACCGCTTCACGATCACATCACAGAATCTCTCATCCAGTTCCATGATGAATGCCGTCCTTCCCAGTTGTTCTGCGGCCATGAGGGTGCTGCCGCTTCCACCGAACAGATCCAGTACATTCCATCCGGACTTACTGGAATTGGTTATGAATTTTCCGACCAGTGCGATTGGCTTCATGGTCGGGTGTATGTCATTCCTTGTCGGTTTGTTCTCGTAAATAACAGAGGTCTGATCTCTGTTTTTCCTGCGGAGTTCTTCCAGATATGCCACAAGTTCGTTTTTCTTCATGGCACTGAAATCTATATCATCTTCCAGAATGACGGTATCCTGTGTCCTGTCATTGATGAAGTAATGCGCCGCACCCTCTTTCCATCCATACAGACACGGTTCGTGTCTCCACTGGTAGTCCTGTCTGCCGAGGACGAATGCGTTCTTTTCCCAGATTAAGCACTGGGCGAGTTTCAGTCCTGCGTCAAGGAATGCCTGTCTGAATATGTGTCCGGTACTCTCTGCGTGGAATACATAGATTGCTGCCCCGGCTCTCATAAATTCATAGGCACTCTGGTAGGTTGCCAGTAAGAACGAATAGAAACTCTGGTTGTCCATATTATCGTTCTTGATGTGATTGATGTTGCGGTGTCCTTTGGCAGGGAGGTACTCATCGAGCATCTCTGCCTTGTCTCCGTAGTTGACATTATATGGCGGATCAGTGACGACAAGGTCTGCGATTTCTCCATTCATCAGAACCGCCATGTCGTCCTGTGATGTACTGTCTCCGCACATGAGCCTGTGTCTACCCAGTAGCCATACATCTCCGAGTTTTGTCACTGGTTCGGCTTCCGCCTGTTCCAGTGCTTCGTCCTCATTGAAGTCATCGTCCACTGCTTCCGGCTCGATAGCGAGTTTGTCCACCAGTTCCGTGAGGTCGTTCTGCTCGAAGCCTGTCAGTGATATGTCGTAATCTCCGAGGTCGAGGTCAAGCAGGAGGTCTTTCAACTTCACTTCATCCCATTCGCCTGTAATCTTATTCAGTGCGATGTTCAGAGCCTTCTCTCTCTGCTTGTCCAGAGCCACCACGACCACGTCCACTTCCTGGTATCCGAGGTCTTTGAGGACGGTTGCCCTCTGATGGCCGCCTATGATAGTTCCATCCTCGTTTATGATGATGGGGTCAACGTATCCGAATTCTTCAATGCTCCGCCTTATTTTCTGGTATTCCGCATCGTCCGGGGTCAGTGCTTTTCTTGGATTGTATTCTGCTGCCTTTAAGTCAGCCAGTTTCCTGCGTTCAGTTCTCAGTTTCTGGTCCATTTCCAAGCCTCCTTCCCGCTTTGCGTAACGAAATGGTTAAAATTTTTTTTATTTTATCGGCAAAAAAGCCGCGCCTTCCTCGCCCCGCATTGCATTTTGGGTCTGGGTAGTACCTACGGCGATGCCGTGCCCCGCCTGCACGCAAAAGAGGACACAGCGCAGGCTCTGATGCCTTGTGCCATGTCCTCTCTGAGGGGAGCAAGTGGAGTGGTTGGGTGTGACCGTGTGGTCTGTCCCCTTGTGCTCCACGCTACTACTATAGCACACCTCGATGTACTCTTGTGTACTCTCTTGTGCTTTCTTCTGTGTGCTGTGCTTCTGTGTGGTGCTGTGCCCCTGTCCTGTGGTGCGCCCTGTGTCTTGCCTGCCCTGCCCCTGCTATCCCTGCTCCTGTGGGTGTGTGCTACGGTGTGCCCCTGTACCCCTGTGCTTTTCCTGTCTTTTTTCTGGACATAATACCTGCCCCATATATAGGGGTGCTATATGCGGGCCTTATACGCTCCCTATATACGTGCCCTATTTTTAGGCTTGCTATTTATGATCCGTTCTGTACACACAGTAAAAGCCGGCCCTTGGATCCCGAATATGGATTTCCAAAAGTCGGCTTGAATTTTCGATGTTCTGTTTTTTCTTTTGTGGAATTTTCCCGGTAAAATTTCCGGCTTGATATTCTGGAATATATTAGCCTTGAATTATTCTACCTTTTCCACATCTCCTGTGTTTTTATCCACATTATATTCTGCGTATTTAGTGCCTGTGAATAAATTCTCCGCATACTGTTCTTCGTCTTTGATGTGCTCGTATATCCTAACATTGAGCGTATCTCCTACGCAGGTTATGCAGGCTGTGGTATTAAGCGTGAAATTGACGACCGCATGGACTTCGTTGTCTGACTTGAAATACTGTTTGTAATAATCCGCTGCGTATTCCTCCGCTGATTTATCCCCTGTAACTTTTGCCAGTCTCCAATTTCCTGTCTTATCATTTCTTACTGTGTCAGAGAATATGATGTCTACTCCATCAATTTCTGCAGGTTCGTTTTTTTTCTTTGTTTTTGGTTCAGTAGTTGCCGAAGCTTGCTCCGTAGCTTCAGTATTCTGCTGTTCTGGCTGCTTTGGATTGCCATCATCCTTTTTATCATCGCTTGGCGATGCAATTATTCCGATGATGCATAAAACAATGATTACGATCAGTACAATGCCGACCTTTTTTCGCTTTTTCTCTTTCATGAGAGACCTCCTTTTGGGGTAGAATTTGGTTTGTGCTAAATTGGCTATAAATAAGCCTTTTTGCAACTACAATTCTACCCCCCCCCTACTCCGAAGTCAAGCAATTTCAAGGCTTTGAGGGTTCTTGGGAGGAGGCGAATTCCTGTAAAATTGACTGTACTTTTTTGTATGTAAGCAGCTTGTCAATTCCTGCGTTGTAGTATTTGTTGCACGGGGTCCTTGTCATGTTTGCTTCCTTGCACACCTGCTTCCAACTCAAACAGTCAATGTGTCTGTATTCCAGTATGCTTCGTTCCGTGGAGTCCGTTGGTAAAAAATCCATGATCTTCATCACATTCAGCATGGTCTTTGCCATCTCTGCTTTCTGTGATTCGATTCTGTCCTCGATCTCCATTGCACGGATGACCTGCGTTGCCGGTCCGTCTCCTACGCTGTTGGTCTGGCTGCGTGGCACTGGGGAGTATTGCATCCCCTTTGTGCCGAGCATATTTTCTCTGAAAGTACGAAGTCTGGCTTCCAACTGCTTCTTTTTCATCTTGGCATAATAGTATTGTCCGAGGTATTGTTTGAGAAGCAGTTTTTGTTCTTCTACCCCATTTGCCATGCTGTCTGGTGTCATAGTTTTCCTTCTTTCTAATCCCTAGTTTTGTCCTCCGCAAGGAAGTATGCTTTTCCGCCGAGTATCCTTACCTGCTTGAGTACCCGGTCTTTGTTCTCCCAGTCTCGTATCTCTACTCCACGCTCCTGCAGAATGTTAATCTGCATTTCAATGGACGAGAGCATTGCCGACACCGGAAGCTGTCTCATTACCTGCGTTGCGTCCGCCAGACTGGAATTCATCCCGAATGGCTTACGCTTTGGTTTGCCTTTTGCCATATTTTTATATCCATCCTTTCACTGTTGACACTATGAGGAATACAATGCCTGCGGCCATAGCAATTGGTGTTAAAAATATGACCAGTGCCGCTCCCCAGGTAGCAAACGCTTCTATGTATCTGGTTTCCTCGCAGGTGTCTATTCCGCCACAAGGCTGACACATGACTCCGTCATCATTCATTCCGCCATAGCAGAGTCCATCGCATCCGTATTGTTTTTTCCTGCGTTCTCTTGCCTGCGCTTCAGTTTCTTTCTTTTTCATTTCTTTCCACCTGCCATTTCATGGATTATTGTGCGGACGATATGACCGATTACCTTTGGCTCATCCCAGTCGTCCGGTCCGCTTAATATGCACCCGCATATCTCATGTTCCCCGAACTTCTCCACATTGAATGGGCAACCATCGCATGAAGGGTGTGTATATTCATGATCAGTTCCCTTGCCTTCGATTACCTCATGCGTGTACTTTCTGCAGATAGTCGCTGCTTCTGTCATAAACTTTGCCCAGTAGAATGCCCACTTTGCATTAATCGCCTTTTTGAATATCTTCGTCTGCTTTCTCATCTTTTTTCTCAGGATCATCGCCCTCTGCTCCTTTCTTCGCTTCCATTGTATTGTGCATTACTGCGGCCATGAGTGCTTCCAATGGACTTACGGTCTGCTGTTCTCTCGGCAGTATTGCACTGCATATTGACATCAATACCGTTGCTGCTGCTTGCCCCGCCAGACTTGGATTGCGTGTTTCGCTCAGCGCAGTGTTAAATGAATGCAGATATGCTTTTGTCAGATTTTCTACATCTTTTGCATTGATCATGCTTCTGATTCCTCCTTTAATTTTTGCCCACACCATGGACAGTACGGATACAATTCCCTTCCTTTTCTGCATGGATTGATAACGGCTGCGCTTTCGCAGTTCGGGCAGACCATCGTGGTGTCTCCGAATGCATCCGCTTTCTGCTTGAGCAGTTTTGGGACGTCTTTCTCGCTGATCACTCTGTAACATTTCAGCTTTCGCTCGATGATGTTGTGGTTAAATTCCACGCCCACTCCGTCATCGCTGCTGTACCATACTCCGTGCAAGAACGGTATTCCTGCCCATTGCCCGATTTTGTCGCACATCACGATTCCGTATGCTTCCTCATCCGGACACCACACTGGCTGCCCTGCCATCTGTCTCAGTTCTTCGATTGCCAGTGGTTTCTGTTCCATTATCGTTCCTCCCATTCATCACAATCCTCGCCATCATCGTACTGTGTCTCTAATGCGAAGCCTTCTGCGTGCTCATTGAAACACTGGAACTCTCCGCAGACTTTCTTGTGCCAGTAGCAGGTGCCGCAGCACTTATTCTCATTGTCCATCCTGTATCCCTCCTTCCCAGTTCCACAGTCCTTGCTTTCCCTTTGCCGGAATTGGCTTATTGAACAATATTGCATCTGCCATTACCCATGCGTATCTGCCGATGGTATAATCTCCGAATGCTAACTCTGCCGGATTCTCTCTTTGCAGTTTTCTTCGATAGGCTTCATCGATCTGGAAACAATCCACGAGATTTGCTTTTCCGATGATTGCTCCTGTCGGTAGTTTATTTACTACACCTGCGTTCTGGAAGTGCTTCAATTCTTCCATCGGGATATGTAACAGGATTCCGCTGTGGTCTGTTTTGGCTGCGTGGATGAGGATTTCTCCACGATAGCTTGTTTTCCATGACCGTGTTTCGTTATGTTTCTGCCCAGTCGCCAATAGCGTTGCCCATGGTTGCCATACTGTTATTGCTTTCACGATTCTTTCACTTCCTTCTTCTGCATTCTTCTGTAATATGCTTTGATAATCTGTCTATATCTACGCTTTGGCTTTTTGAGGATTATGATGTTGAGGTGTTCGTCAGACACCGCCATATTATTGACTGGCTTTATTTTTACTCTCATCTTCCGCTCACTCCCTTCTTTAATGCACACATGGTGCAGAGTCCTTTCGCTCCCTGTGCCTTGGCTACCTCTGCCAGTGGCAGTTCCCAACATTGTGCACCGCACTCCGGGCACTTGGTCAGCTTCCAGTCCTTATGTCCTGTCGGCACATTTACCTTCAGTGGCATACAGTAATATCCACCACGGTCAGTTGCTTTTCTCGGTTCGATGGCTACTCTCATTTTTGTTTACTCCCTTGCTGTTTGTACATCACTACCCTATTATCTTCAAGATTCCATTTGCACATAAAGCAAGGCGACTGCATATATATAAGCTCATTTTTGCGCCTATTATTTATATAATTTTTGTATTTACAATCTTTACAGCTTGGCATTACTCCGTCCTTTCTGGTATGATTTCCACTCCAATGGTCTTTTCCCATAAGCGACTATGCAATACCCTGTATGGATACAGGCATCACACATTTCCTTTGTCATTATTGTTTCAGTTCCGGCAGCAGGATTTCTGCTACTTCCTTTTCCGAAGTGACTACCCATGCCCTGCCGCCTGCCTTGCGGATCTGCTTTATCGTCTGCTCCTGCATCTTACTCAGTACCCCGATGAATGGCCGCTTGACCTCGAATCCGTAATACCTGCCATTGATGATGCAGGTAATGTCCGGGATTCCCTGTCTGGAGTACGGGCCGGCTGCTTCTTTCCATGTGATGGCATTTGGTGCGTTATCCTTTATCCAGTCAAGGATTTTCTTCTGGAAGTAACTTTCCTTTGGCATCTTCTCCCGGATGAATTTGTCGGCCGCTTCCCTGGTGCTTATGCCTTTGTTATGCTCTATGGTGTAGTCCTGCAATTCCTCATAGGTTCTGAAGGAGGTATAATCCAGTTTTCCTCCACGCATTACATGGCGGATTGCTTCCTCTGCTGTTGGGTCTGGATACCCTTCTGCGTTCTTTGCTGTCATCGTCTGTCTCCTTAAAATCTGGCGGACACTCTCCCTGTGATGTGGAGTTTTCCGTCTTTCTCTATGGCATTGAAGTACATATTCCCCTTTGCGACTTCCTCTGCGAGGTCGCCTGCCATCGTGACGGCTCGTACATATTTGCCAGTCTTATCAGTAATCAGTGCTGCTTCTTTTCCGTGTTCCGGTTTCGGTATTACTTTGATGATCATGTCTCTCCATCTCCTTTTCGATTTCTTCTTTATGTTCCTCGTAAACCCTGCACTCGGTACAGGTTTTTTCCGGCTCTACGCATTTGTCCGAAAGAATGATACAAAACCACGGCAGGCTTCCTTTGCGCTGCTTCTTGGCTCTGGCTCGCTCTCTCATCTGGGACAGCAGTTCCATCATGCTCATACTGGTGTCGCCTCCTCAAATACCGGAGCGGTTGCCTCCTGCATGGTCGGCTGATCTGCGTATTCCGCTGATCCGTTGTCTGCGTATGCCAGCTTGTTCCCCTCATTGTTTTCCATGAAGTGACTTGCCTGTGTGTCTGCGGAATGCAGTGCCCAGATCATCGGGTATCTGTCGATTGCATTGTTGAATGATAAAGTGTCGGCTTCGGTGTATCCCATGTGCCATCTGATTGCATATCTTTCTACTGGCTGAAGCTTCATATATTCCTCAATCATCATTACTGACTTTTCTCCGTGACCGTATGGAATCTTGTCGTCCACTGCGAATGCTTCGTACTGCTCCCACTTTCCATTGACCTTGCGGTTTCTGATTTCCGTTGTGTAGAAGTAGGTCTTGCAGATGTCATGGAGCAGTGCCATGATGATCACATTTTCCTCTGTCACTCTGGCTGCCGGAACTCCTGCGACCTCGTATGAGTATGTGCCGTCATCGTTCTTTGTGAGGTTCGCCCTCAGTGCATCCAGTACATTGAGTGAGTGCTGCAGCAGTCCGCCTGTCACTGAAAGGTGGAATCTGGTACTTGCAGGTGCTGCGTACATGTCACTCTTTCTGATAAATGCCATCAGCTTGTCCACTCCGTCTCTTGTTACCTTTGCCATCTCTGCTTCAAATCTGTTGATGTTTACCTGTCTGTTATCCATTGTCTTGCTCCTCCTGTTCTACTGTATCTGGTCCTTCGCCATATTCTTTGGCACATCTTTTACTGTCTGGGTGTAAAAACATACACGCTCCCTCTGTTATTTCACACTCCCATCCGTGGTACTCATCCGTTGGTATCGCTGCTTTGCATCCCATCTGTTTCCTCCTTATTTCTTAATCCCTCAGCCAGAATGTGGCACGCTCCGGCTGTGATGATCATTCTCTGTTCTGATTCCCACTCTGGTTTCTTCTCCCAGATGTTCTGTTCCCGGTCTACAAGGAACTCTTTTGTCAGATCGTTATAAATCTTCGGTGGCGGTCCGTCCTCATCGAAGCACTCCGGTGCTGCGTATAAGCAACAGTGTTGTTGCCAGTAAGGTATCCACAGATTCCAGACTGCTAGTCTGATTTCTTCTACCGCCTGTAGGAATTTCTCGACACTGTATTCCTTGTAGAGTGTCCTGCCGAGTTCCCTGCCTGTTCCGGCTCTCCGTTTTTCCTCAAGCATTTCCTGTATCTGCTTTATGAGAACCTGTCCGGCTTCATCGTTTTTTATGACGATGTCCTGTCTGATTCTCCTGCCGGAGATCTGATCCGCTACTTCCTTGATGCTACCCTTCAGTTCCCGATACGGTTTCTTGTACTTGGTCTTTAGGAGTTCCTCTGGCACATTCTCGTCATTCTTTTTCAGTGTCTCCAGTAGCGATTTCAGCTTTTCTTCATCCTTTTGGATGCCTTCATCTTCCATTCGCACCACCCTTTCTGTTTCCGAACACCTAATGCTCCATTTTTCTACCGCACACCTACGTGTTCATTTAGGTGTGCGGTGTGAAACCCTTGATTTTACTGGCTTTGTCGGGGTTACTAAACACCTAACACCTAATTTTTGAAATACACCATGTTTTTTTAGTGATTTCTGTGACTAACCCTTCATGCAGTCACACAATTTTCCGTAAATACAATAAAAATAGTGATTTAGGTGTTTTAGGTGTTTAGATGTTATTAAAAGCCTTGATTTTACTGGGTTTTTTACTAAACACCTAACCGAACACCTAACTAAACACCTAATTTTAGGTGTGCGGTTTTTTAAGGTTATTTATAACTTTTTAGCGATTTTGGTCACATAATTTCCAGTCACACAATTTTTTCTGCTCCATGGTTTTTGTGACTAAATCGCAAATTCTGTGACTAATTGAACGGAAGCTTATCTGCTTCCTCATCGGGTATAGTCTGCCATCCATCACCCATTCCCGGCAGATTCATCTGCTGCGGTTTCATCTGCTCTGCGATTTCTTCCTCCTCCAGTAATGGGTCCTTTTCCTCTGCGAGGTCGCCCAGGTGGAATTCCACAAAGCGACAGTTTCGGTTGTTGAACCATTTTGTTACTGAGTTCTTGGTGCTGCCGTCCTTAAGGACTGATACTCCGATCAGGCCCTTATCTGCGAGGTATTTCAGTGTCTTTCTGGATGAGTACCCTGCTTTCGTGAGTGCCTGTGTCAGCATGGATGGGAAGATGTATGCGTTCTTGTTCTGGATCATGCCAAGGCACGTTCCGAAGGCTTTCTCCCCGAAGCTGTCCTTGTTTGACAGTATCCAGTCCACGATGTACTGTGTGGCATTCTCGTTTACATCTCCGGTATCTGCGTTCATCTGCTCCTGCAGGATGTTCCTTGCCATCTCTTTGGCTCTTTCCCATGATTCCGGGTCAATTTGCAGTTTTTCCGTGTTGGTTTTGGCTGATTCCGTATCAAATTCTCCATTTTCGTACCGTTTCAGCCATTCTCCGTTATTAAATACCCATGTGTCGATGATTGCGTCTGCCAGTGCCACCGCTGCTATGCCTGCTATGTGTGATCCGCTCTTTCCTCTGCTGATCTGATACACATACTGCATCATTTCATCGTATTTCTCCGTGATGCTTCTTTCGTCTGTGTGCAGGAGCATTCCGATGTAAGCCGGCCCCGCCCATCCGCAGTTCATTCCAGACTGCTGATGCATGACGGAGGCTTCCCTCTCATCGTCAAATGGTCCGCCGTATATTTCAAGCACACGGGTGCTTACACCTGTCTGCGATGTTTCTGTTGATAGTGGTTCTTCTCCGGTTGCCAGTGCCACGGTTCTCCATGTCTGTGTTGCCTGGATGCCACCGCTCTTTGCACCTCGTATCTTTCCTGTACCACTGGCGATCATGTACACGATTTTCTCCAGTGAGTTCTGGTTGTTTCCTGCCAACTGTCGCTCATCGATTCCCAGTGGGAGATCGCAGTAAAAGGATGCGGTTCTCTCCAAGCCTACCTGCGTTGCGTTGAAATTTACCATCAGTCTTTCCGGGTCGCCCCATACGGAGAGTGCTGCCTTAAGTGCTGCGGTCTTTCCGCCTTTTGAACCGCCCCAGTTGTACACGAAGAATATTCGCTGCTTTATGATCCGCAGGAGCGGTGCTGTGAAACTGGCCGCCAGTATGAACCGGAACTTGTCTCTGCTTCGGTGTGGCTTTATCATTTTGAGCCAGTCCGCCATTGTTCCGTTCTGGCAGTATGCCGCTGCCATGCCCCTCTGCGATGGGTCAATGTCCAGAACAATGTCCTTGTCATGCCCTGGCACGAACCGCTTTCCGGATTGCCATCCGAATGTACTTGTGGAGTCTGCTTTCTTTATGATGTCTATGTTCTCGGCTTCCAGTGCCGCCAAGAATTTTACGATGTGCTTTGCATTCTCCGATGTGACGGTGCATCCTAAGTCTGCCAGTGCTGTGATGGCTCTGGATGTGAAGATGGTACTTCGTGGGTAGATTGCCTTGTGCCACTGCCCATCCCTCTTGAATGCTACCTCTATCTTTTCCTCTCCTGTTTCCATGCTCCGCAGTCGCTGCGTGATAATGATCGGGGTTCTGCATACCATGACTGGTGCATACTTCTTTTCATCGATCACACTGATTCCCTTTTCTGAATAAATCCAACCTTCCGGCTGTCTTAAGTTCACAGGTGCTCCCTCGACTGCTTCCGGGATGTTATCTTCCTCGATGTCTATCTGCTCTGCGTTGCTGATTGCTTTTCGGATCTTCTCGGCCGCTTCCTCTTTGCCATACTTCATATAAACTTCCGATGGGTCCTTGCATCCGAGTGTCCGGCAGCTCCATTTGTATACTTCTCCTACGAACTTCCCTTCCCGGAGTGCCCTTGTGACTTTGGCGAGGAACGCTTCCCCGCCTTTGTCCGGCTCTACATGAATGTAAAGTTTCAAATCCTGCAGGACTCCTGCCCAGTCTGCCCGCATCATGGACGCTCCCGGTATTCCGAGTGTGCTGATTCCCATGTACCACATGGACTGGGAATCGCTCTCGCCCTCGACCAGTGCTGCATATCCGATATTCCTTATGGCTTCTATCTGCCATAATCCATACATACACAGCCTGTCTGTCTTTCCATATTCCCACCGGAACTGCTTTCCGCCGTATCTCTTGCGGTGCAGTGCCAGATTTCTTTCTGCGTCAAAGTATGGTATGTATAAATACTGGACTCCGTTTCGATCTTTCTTTGTCTGCAGGCAGCATTGTTCTTTCAGCCAGTCCTCTGGGAGACGCTTCTCGAATGAATACTGGGACACGGTGTAGTGATCCAGTCCTGGTTTCTTCTCTTTTGGTTTCTCCTGCGGCTCATTCAATGCTCCATACTTTTCCAGTATCTGCTTATAGGCTTCCTTGGTATCCAGTCCATTCAGCTTTGCATAAAATGTGACGAAGTTTCCGCCCTCATCTTCTGCGAAGCAGTGCCACTTTCCGGTCTTTAGGTCTACCGAGAATGAATTGGCACGGTCATCATGGAATGGACACAGACCTGTGAGGTTGTCGCCTGTGATCTTGTGCTTTTTGATAACGGAGCAGTATTCAGTTTTATAATCTACCAGACGGTCTAAATCGACCTCCGCTGCCTGCTGCATATTATCGCTCCAATCTACTAAGTATTACCTGTTCCAGTCCAAGTCTTGTGAAATTGATTGACTTGCCCTGCATCATGAGTTTGTTCGTCATGTAGTCGATTTCCTCATTCATTCCCTCGCTGATCACATTATCCACGGTCACTACGAGGAATTCTTTGCACTGCATCATCAGACGCTTGCCTGCTTCCATTCCGAAGTATCTCTCTCCGGCGATGGAGTCATCCATAAATCGTGGGAAGTAAAGGTGCGGTGCAATCGGTATCTTGCCTTCGCTGGCTACCTTGCTTGCTGCCCACTTCGCCACTCTGATGTTTTCTTCCAGTTCCTCTCTGGTATCTGCCCTGTATCTGCTGCAGATATAGCACATCGGCATGAGTGCCGGATTTCTATTCTGTAACTCTCCCGGATAGCACTGTCCTGCGTACTTCCATGGTGAGTATCTGTTCTCTTTGTATATGGTGTCATAGATTGGCAGGTTGCCTACGATGTCTGCGACCTCGCCCATCTGGATCATAGTATCCGTCTGATTGCCTGCGTTCTCTCTAAAGTTGTAAACCATAGCCGCTTCCACGATGTCTCCCGGCATTAAGCATTCGTCATCGTATCTGCCGGTCCAGTTATCAAATAATATCTGCATACTGTGCCTCCTTTGGATAATGCCAGGAGCGTTTCCGCTCCCGGCTTAGTCTGCCTTAGTTGAACGGCAGGTTTGCGTCTCCGTCCACACTCTGGAAGTCTGCTGCATCCACGGCGGCTCCGGTGTTGTAGTCTGCTTCATCAATATCCGGGATATTGTCCGCCTGTGCCTTGATCATCTCTACCATTGCCTTTGTCTCGGCTCTCTGTTCGTCCGTCAGCTTGCTTACGAATGCGAAGGCTGCTCTGGAGTATGTGATACCGTCTGCTGACTTTTCCTTCTTCAGTGTGATCTTGGTTACGGCATCGTAGCAGCGGAGTCCTTTGAGGAGGATTCGCTTGCCGATGTAATCTCTGATGTATTTCAGAGAGGTTGGCGGTAATGCGAGGATAATCGGTACAGGGTTGCCTTCCTGCAGGATGTAACATCTGTGAATGTTCTTGCAGGCTTTTCCAGATCCGTTCTTTCCACTTCCGAACTGGTTATGCGGACACTTGCTGCAATCATGGATTTCCCCAGTCTCACGCTCCACTCCCTGCTTTCCGTCATGGCTTGAGCAGTCCGGCTGAACATTTCCGCCTGCGTACTCCTCTTTCCAGTATGCATTTACCGGGTGATGATGGATAAGAACTCCGGTAAGGTCTGTACTCATCACAGGCTCATCCTCAGTCTCTCCCGGCAGTTCAAATGCCAGACCGCCACCGCTTGGAATCTTTGCTCTCTCAAATGGAAGAGTGCCGAGACCATCCAGTTCTTCTGCTACTGCTTCCTTCAGTTCTCCGGTCAGCGTGACCAGATTGAAATTTTTTTCTGTTGTTGCTACCTCGTTCTTTGCCATGTCTTATTCCTCCATTTCCTCTGCATCTTCTCTGTTATTGTCTGCTTCCTCGAAGCCATCATCCTCTGACGCTCCTGCTTCCTGCTCGTCCATGTATTCTTCCATCGGTGTCGGCTTTCCGCTCTCTCCGTAGTAGAGGTCGTCCATGATTCTCTGCGCCTGTGCTGCCAGTTTGATGGACTCCACAGCTACCTCAACCGCTGAATTGTAAAGGCTGCCGATTACATTGAGGACATCGCCGTCTCCATTCGGCAGGAGTTTTAAGAGGTCATCCATGTCTGTCTTGGTGGATTTCATCTTGCCCTGCAGGGACGCATATCCCTCTGCTGCGATGCCGTATCCCTCATGGCGGTTCTTTACCTTGGTCGGGTGCTGATACTCCATAATCTGCCCCAGTGCGAACTTGGCAGTCGCCTGCATATTCTCTTTAAGGTCACGGTCACTTTCCAGTGTGATGTCAATTTCCATCTGTTCGTAGTCCATCTTTATACCTCCTGTGCTTTCTTTGCTCTGTTCAGAGCCTTGGTGTTGGCTTTTCTCTTGGATACCTTAAGTTCCGAATAAACGGAGAGTACCTCTGCCATTTCTTCCGGCAGTTCTCCATCGTTCTCGGCCGCCAGATTGTTCATCGCAGAGTCGAGGGTTCGTGGATCTACTCTTTCCGTGATGAGGTGTCCGAATCCCTGCTCTCTCAAGACATCGAAGAATACCAGACCTTTTTCCATCAGCTTTTCTTCTGAAATCTTGGAGTATCTCGTTTTCTCCTGCAGGCTGTACTTGAAGCCATCCACCGTAGTATCCGGCTTTTCCTCATCCACCATCTGCTGTGCGATTTCCTGTTCGAGGTTTTTGAGTTCCTCATTGTTTGCCTTGGTCTGCTCTGCTAATTCATCTTTCTTGTCGAGCAGTACCTTAAAGGCTCTGACCTTGTCGTCTAATGTTGTGACTGTTTCCATGTTGTTGCTCCTCCTTTGGTTTTATAATTCATTTCCCCACTGGTCCCAACCGTCACGCTCCGCTCTTGCGAAGAGTTCCAGTTTCTTTGCCTGTGGGAAGAATGTTTCTAACATCTGATAGGCACATTCCGGCTTCTGGCTGTGATGCCGTTTGCTGTTCTCTCTGAGTACCGTGGAAAACGCTCCACGCTTGTCCTTGTCCGGGAGGATGATATTTCCCTTCTTGTAGAACCAGAGCAGGTACTCATGTGCGAAGCGCACCGTGTAGGCGGGTGCCGGTCCGTTGCCCTTATCCCATATCAGCCTTGCGTGGAGTTTATATCCAAGCAGGCTCATGATTTCCTCTGTCTGTGGCAGGTACTTGTCTATCGTCCACATGAATACATTGTGCTTTTCATTCATGAGTTCATTTGTGACATAGCGGTGCAGTTCCATAATTCCGGGGATGTCCATTGTCTCGTATGGTACTGTTGTTCCGGTGCTGTTCGGTCTGGCCGCTTTCTTTCCGCCCCTGCCTTGCTGCCACGGTGGGTCCGTGTAGAGGATGTCGTATTTTTCTTCTGCGTTGAAAATATCAATCTTCATAGCCATCCCTCATTTCCAACCCAAGTTTTACATAGTGAAATCTCATTTTATCCATGGTTTCTTCCACTTCCTTTTTTGAGATTGCACCAATTGATTCCATGAGTTGGAGATCGTGTTCGGCTTCCCTGTATGCTTTATTCAGTTGCCATAATCTTTTGTTATTGGCAGAACTGACTTTCTGAATACAATTCAGTTTTACCGTTTCCACGCTCTTTGCATTTACTGTCTTTGCATCAAGTGCTGCCATTGTTGCTCCTCCTGTAAAGTTTGTATTTTATGCTCGATTCCGAGCGGTTCATCATTTCTGCGATTTCCCTTATGGAATATCCTTCGTGTCTGAGGTGCTGCATCCTTCGGACTTCCGTTCCTGTCCAGTTGTATCTGCGTGATATATCATTTTTTCTTTTTTCCTTGTACCAGTCGTAGCGCATGAACATTGTGTCGTCTGTTACCCTGGCTGCGTTCCAGTCCTCTGGGTGCTCTCTCATGTATTTGATGATATCTTCCTGTCGGTACATCACGTATGGTCGCTTCCGGTAGCTTTTCAGACCTTTTCTCTCCCAGTACTGCAGGGTTCGGTTTTCTATTCCAAGGATCTTCGACACGGTGTTTCTGGTGAGCATATCTGTGTTCGCCATGTATCCGCCTATCCCGATGCGCTGTCTCTTTAGAAACACCGCCTCCTTGGTTCGGCTCAGCCGTCTTGCCACTGTTTCCAGTGGGTACTTCTCTGTCAGTTCTTCCAGGAGGACAAGTTCTTCATCTGTCCATTTGCGTCCACCCATTAGAAATAATCCCTCCATGTATCTACGACTGTTTTTGCCAGATCCTCTTTCTTCGCCAGTGCTTTCAGCACCACTTCGTCTATCGTTCCCTCTGTGATGAGGTGGATATAAGTGCAGGCATTCTTCTGCCCGATACGGTGGATTCTGGCAAGGCTCTGACTGTATGCTGCATAGTTGAAGTTGACCGAATAATACACACAGGTGTCTGCGGCCGTGAGTGTGATTCCCAGTCCTGCGGTATCAATCTGTGCGAGGAATACCATTGTTTCCGGGTTCGTCTGGAAGTCCTTGACGATGTCGCCCCTGTCCTCCAGTTTCACATCTCCATAGATTTCTCCGTAGCGGAGTTTCTTCTTTTTCAGCATCTGCCCGATGATGTCTATCTCCGGTCTGAAACGTGCGAAGATTACCAGCTTCTTTCCTGCGTCCACCACATAATCGTCCACGATTTCTTCTAGTGCGTTCAGTTTGCCCTTGCTGACCAGTTCTGGCTTTTCCTCGCCGTCTGCCACTAAAAATCCGCCAGTGAATTGCTGAAGGCGAAGCAGCTTTGTCAGCACGGTCGTTGCGCTGATCTGCCCGCCGCTTTCCAGTTCTGCGAAACTCTCACGCTTGATGCGGTCGTAGATGTTCTTTTCCTTTGCCGACATCGTTATGTATCTCTGCAGGAATGTCTGCTCCGGCAGGTCGAGTGCTTCGTCCTTGGTCACTCGGTATGCGATGGAGTGCTCTTTCTGGATTAACTGGTCGAGGTCTTTGTATCCCACGATCTGGTGTCTGTTAAATCCGCCCATGATGGCATATCTGTTTCGGAACTGATAGAAGTTCGTTCCGAAGATTGTCGGGTCAAGGAAGCGGTACTGGCTATACAGGTCGATTGCATTATTCTGTACCGGAGTTCCGGACAGGATAAGTTTGTACTTTGCCTGGTCGCCCAGTTTGTGCATTGCCTTGGACTGCTCTGCATCGTGGCTCTTGATTCTCTGGCTCTCATCGCAGATGATCATGTCTGCGTTCCATTCATACAGTGCGTCAAAGATGCCTTCTCTCCATGTGGATTCGTAATTGATAACGGCTACCTTTAATGCCTTGAATGGGAAGTTGTCGAGATCGTTTAACAGCTTCAGCCTGCGGTTCTTGTCTCCGAGCAGTACCTTGATGTTCGCCTTAAAGTCCGCAAATTCTGCGAAGTCCTTGGGCCATACGGAGCAGACGGAGGTTGGTGCTACCACCAGTACCTTTTCCACCTTACCCATCTGGTAAGCCGTGCCTGCTATCATGATTGCTGTTAGCGTCTTTCCGCATCCCATTTCAAAAAGCAGACCGAAGCCTTTATGCGTTTCTGCCATTGGTTTTTACCTCCTTCCTGTGATTTTCTTTTGCTTTGCGGTGCTCCAAATCTCGCACCATCCTGTTCCAACCTGCTTCCTGCTGCTTGGTTGCTGCGGGGTTTCGACAGGATATGTAATCTCTGTTATTTCTGCTCATCTGCATCCTCCTCGCTTAGTATCATGACGATGCCTTCCATCACAAACATTGCACACGGAAGTGCTATGCCGTTGCCCCACATCTTATATTTGGCTGAGTCGCTCTCTGGGTCTTTCAGCCATTTGCAGATCTGGTTGTCTGTCTTTTCCTTTTTGCTCTCGCCCATGGCTTCCATCTGCGTTCGGAACACCTCTCGCCAGTGATTGATATCTTCCTGCGTTGGTTCTGGTATCCCCAGTTCCTCTGCCCAGTTATCTGGGAAGCCTTGCAGTCTGCAGCATTCCAATGGTGTGAGCCTGCGGATGATGTACTCCCAGAGAATGAGGTCGGTGCTGTCCTTATAATCCCTGCGTTTCAGACAGGAGGCTTTCTCCGATTCCTCATATTTCCCGATTGCTTGTTGTGCGAAGCAGGCTACTCCGTGCCTGTCTGCGGCCGTGAGTGTGTTGGCAGGTGCTCCCGGTTCTCCGATACCAAGTCCATTGGCAGAGCCGTCATTGTTTCTGGTATCTCCGCCGCCCTTGTATCGGGTTGCCTTATCTGCTATCGGGATTGGGTCGAATAAGGTCTGCGTGTTGTGTGTACTGAGCGTTGCGCTCTTATCTGTCTGCATCAATGCTCCTTTACCTCCTCCCTCACATCCGCTTCTGATCTGCAATGTGATTGGCTGAGGATGAGTGGTACATTGCCCCCCCCGGTGCCCATGCGACTGGTCAGCGTTGGTACATTACCGTCCTCCGCTATTGTCACTCTGCTGTCCTGTGGGTGGTTTTCCAATACGATGGGTACATTGTTACCGCCGGTCCCCATCTTTGTTGTGAGCGTGGGCGATACCTCGCTCTTATCAGCTACCCTGCGTCTGTCGCTGATGTCATAGCACTCGACATCATCTGTGCCTGTCTTATGAGTGCCAGTCTTAATATCTCCGGCAGTTCTTTGCCACGCTTCTCGGCTCTCCGTAAAATTCCCAGACAAGCCTTCTCGCTCAAATAATATTTTTGGTGCGGTGTTTCCTCCAAAATCTGCGACAAGGTAGATACGATTTCTTCTTTGGGGCACTCCCCAGTATTGGGCATCAAGCACTCGCCAAGCGATGGTGAAATGGTCGCCCATGATGCATCCGGCTGTCTGCCATTTTCCCTTCGGAGGGAGAGGTACATTGGATTCTTCATCTGTGATGCTGACGATTTCTTGGATGACTGCCTGGAAGTCTTTGCCCTTGTTGCTACTGAATGCTCCGGGCACGTTCTCCCAGACCATGTATCTCGGTCTGATCTGCGTTCCTGTTCTGCCTGCTGCTCTGTCACTTTCTCTCATCTCCTTTATGATCCGTATCTGCTCACGGAACAGATTGCTTCGTGAACCGTCCAGGCCCTCACGCTTTCCGGCTATGCTCATGTCCTGGCATGGAGAGCCGCCTGCGATGATGGTCACTGGCTCTAAGTCTGCACCGTTTAATTTATTGATGTCTCCGAGGTGTTTCATTTCCGGGAAGTTCTTTGTGGTTACCAGTATCGGGAATGGCTCTATCTCGCTTGCCCATATTGGTCTGATTCCGAATATCGATCCTGCCAGTTCAAAGCCACCGCTCCCGGAGAACAAAGACCCCATTGTTATTTCCTGCTTCATCTGCTCCACCCCAGTTTCTTTCCGCACCAGTGGCAGTGCGTATGATTTCGGGAGGTTCTCTTTCCGCAGGCAGGGCAGCAGTAAAAGTCCATACCTCTTTTGATTACTGGTGCTTCTGTCTCGTATTTTTCAACCATCCGCTTATGCTCATCTGTCATGCTCTGGTAGTCGTACACGATGTCCATTGCCTGTGTGAGTGCTTCCTCTATTCTTTCTGCCATCTCCACATCTTTTGGGTCGCCCTCAGTTATCTTCTGCGAGTATTCTGTCTGCGCTTCCTTCAGAAGTGGGATGATCTCCGTTTCCTTGATATGTATCACTTCTCCGCCTCCTTTGGCTTCGGTGGGTCTACCAGTCCGAATGTCATGAGTGCCATGTTGTATCCTCGCACCTGGTGCGTGAATGGCGACACTTTGACTGGCGGTGGGATGAGCGGCTCTGGCTTCGGGTTCATGCGTTCCCGGTCGACTGCTGCCATTACTTCGTTCAGCTTCTTTCGCTCTGCTTCGATGGACGGTGGCAAGTTTACCAGTCCTGCCAGTCTGTTCAGCAGTTCGATGTCAGCCGGTCCGCTTAGTGTCTGCGTCTGCCTGCTCCACTTCATCTTTCCCCAACTCTTTATGATTGTGAACTGGACATTGTCTGCTTCTCTTATGAGTATCTGTCCGTCCTTCATTGCCATTTTCATTGTTGGTTACTTCCTTCCTGTTAGTCCGTGTTTTCTTCGTATTCGTCTCTGGATATTACTCTTACCTTTTCAACCGGGACGTGGCAGAACTGCGCCATGCCTTCCTTCTGGCTCTCTGCGTATTTCGTGAAATCAGCCTTCTGTAATCTGCTGAGTGAAATATCCACAATCGTTGCTGCGTATCCGACTGTGCCCTCTCCACCATATATCTCTGCGTCCTTTACCTCGAAGTAAATTCCGAGCGACATTGTTATATTGTCCATGCTTGCTTCCCCTTCCTGCGACCGTTCATCTACTCTTCCGTGTAGAATGTGTGGTTACCGTGTGTGAATAATTTTTTCAGTGTGGTGTTGTGCCATGTGGTTTCGTCTGTGGTTCTCTCGAAGTATGTCGCTCCCCGGCTCTCATCCCAGTGCTCTACCTGCACCATTTCCAGTGCCCGGTAGCAGTCTGCGTCTGGTTCTACCCTGTCGTATCTTCCATTTTCATATGCTGCGAACTGGGTATCCTCCGTGATCACTCCCTCGATGGTATCTGGGAACTTATCGCTCCATACTCGGTTCAGCACTACCAGTATGACCAGTGCCTTGCCCTCAGTATCCTCGCCCTCTGCTTCTGCCATGGCGATTTTCGCTAATCTGTAGGAGTCATCTGCATCCCAGTCCAGACTGCCGATTGCTGCGGTCGTTGTCGGTACTGGTGTCTCGGTGCTCTGGAGGATTGCGTTGTAGTAGGATGGTTCCTCTGCCTGCTCTACTGCCTTGTATGCGTCACGCTCTTTGCACATCTGCTCATATTCTTCCTGTGTCAGCCATGTGTCCGAGCCTTCCACCTGCACCATGCCTATGTGGTTTTCCTCTATGTACTCGCTCCAGTCCGGCATCGGTTCGTTTGCCCATGCGATAAGCAATCCGACAAACATTCCCGCTCCCACTATTACCGCTACTGCATCCCCTGCTATGCGCTTCAGCTTTCTTTTCAGAATTCGCTTCTGTCTCCTACTGAGTTTCAAATCGTCATGCACCTCCTGCTTACTTCTCGACTGCTTCCAGTCTCTTTTCCTTCCTGTTGTAGAGGATCATCTCTTTCTCATCCTCTGAATGGAGCATATAGTCATCTGGGTTCATTCCCTTCTTGACCAGTATCTCTTTCTGATTCCTTGTCAGTTTCTTTGGCTGTTTCATATGCTCTCTCCTTTATACTTACTTGACTTTTACCAGTACCTCATTATGCTCTCTAGGCTTCTTGGGTCTGGCATGGAACAGGTTCTCCAAGGCTTTGAAGAGTAACTGTTCCGTTCATGCTCCCTGAGTATTCTTTGGGGTAGCTGTACTAGTCGCCTGCAGTGCGGTCTTTTTCATTCCCCGCTACCGAGTGTTAAATCGCACCCACGCATCCATGCTCTCGGTATTCTCTCTCTGCGTGTTTCTCATCTGCCTCCGAACCGTTGTTGTTTTACTTGGGTCTGCGTTCCCTACCCCAATTACGACAGCTATTCATGCAGGCTCATGTCCTGCTGCCGGAGCGATTTACTGCGGCGGCTCGCTCCTACCTATCGGTTTTTATCCTGGTCGATGCTTGCCAGTGTGTTTCTTCGGTATTCAGTTTTTAGGTGTGATGCATACGCATCGTTCTGTTTTTTTGGTATCTGTTGCCTGCACTGGGCAGGTGTAGTTGATCTTGCCATTGTCAGTGCTGCTTCGGAGCATTCCGCTTTCGTACAGGTGCTTCCTTGCGTATCTGGCACTCACTCCCTTTGTGCTACAGAAGTGATTAAACTCCGGAACTCTGATGCGGTATTCTCCGTCCTCTAGTTCCTTACCCTTGGTCAGTTCTGTTACAAAGGTATCTGTGTCGATCAGTGCGGCCTGCTTGTCCAGTGCTCTCCATTCTGCCAGTTCATCAAGTCCGTTGATGTCAACCTGTGCCTTGCTGAACACATCCAGTATCATGGGGATTCTTTCATCCGGGGCCGCTGCCAGTATCTTTGCTATCTGTATGGCAGTCTTGATATCCAGTTCTTCCATTCCACTTGCTCCTCTCTGTTAGATGGAGTGCTGTGCGACCTCTGCCTTGTACGGTTCTCCACCTCTGGCGAGTTCACGGTACATGGTAGCCGAGTGGACACCGATTGCCATCGCCATCTCATCTACTGTTTTGCCCTGTGCGTTCAGTGCTTCGATTTTCTTTCTGTCCTCGAATCCGATGCGCTTGTACGCTTTTCTCGGTCGCTTATTGGTTGCCATTGCTCTCCACCTCCTCTGTTTTTAGGCAAAAAAATAAATGCGCCAGAGTGATTATTCACTCTAACGCATTTATCAATTTCTTATAAAAATTAAAAATGCGAAGTGAGTTATATCACTCATTTCGCATTTATCTTATTACTTCACGATTAAATGTATATAACAAAATGCCTGTATTATCTTGATTTGGTTATTATTCCGGCAATCTCCTTATATGATTCATTGCCACTAAAAGAAAATGTACCGCCTGAGACCTTTCTGTCATATCCGTTATTCACAAGATACGAATTAAAATTACGCCAGTTGTCTACAATACCGGCTTTTTCAAGGAGCTGCGCAGCAGCTTCGGATGATTGTATCGTCTCAAAAGAAACTGTAATATTGCGTCCCTGCTGTCCCTGCTGTACATTGTCTGATACTGTCTCTGCTGATGATGTGTCTGCCGATATTACATCCGCTGATGTTACATCCGCTGATGCTGCGTCCGCCGATGTTGCATCCGCCGATGCTGCATCTCCATACGCCTGTGTTGTCCTCTGGTTATTAAGAATAGCTTCTATCGCTGATGTAGGCTGGACAGATGAAGGTTGTGCAGCATTTTCCGAAGCCGTCTTGCTGCCTCTTAAAGAATTAGATATTGTAACTATTATCAACGTCACAACTATTCCTGTGCCCAATCCCCGTAAGTAATATTTAAAATTCACTTTTTTACCGCTTTCTACTTTGTACTTTTATATAAATCTATCACAAGCCTTACCTCTCCGATTCCGAGATTGAGCTCTTTTGCTATCTGCCGGCTGTCCATTCCGGATTCATACATGCTGAGTATCTCATCATTTCTGTTAAGTCCATGTGTCCCATTATCATGCATCACATTATCCTGTGCCGAAACAGTCTGTATGTTCTGCTGTATGTTCTGCTGCATGTCCTGTCCTAACATCTGTGACACAGCCATAAGTTCCTGTGGCGAAACCATATCCATGCCGTCATTGATATCTGCACCGCCGGTTCCATATGAATCATTTTCCTGTGAATCATCATATTCTGATGTTACAGGCATATCTATTTCCCTGACAATCTCCGGGGTCATGCTTCTGAATTCATGTTCAGACCTGCGCTGCGACTTATCTCCTGACTTATCTGCGTATGCATTATCCTCTTCGGGATTCGCAGCTGCAGATGTGACCTCTGCCTGAATCTTCTCAACCTGCTTCTTCGTTACATTGACATCTTTTACTGTAGACTTGACTTCTTTTGCTTTGTCATTAAGCATATCATAGAGAAATACAGCTTCATTATGATTACGGTTTATCTCTCCAAGTATGTTGTCCGCATATTCATTCATCTCAAGAATCTTTGTGTTGGATATCTTATCGAGTGAAACTTCTGTCTTCTCTGATGCATTCAGCATCTCTTCATCTATTATGTCAGTTACCTGTCTTCTTATATCTTCCTTCTGCTCTTCTGTAAGATTTGCATCATAATCCTTATCGTCTGTGTTTTTTTCCTTGGAGTCACCCATTATAAAGCTTACTGTAACACAGATTATTCCACACAAAAGCAGTACTACCTCAAACGCTGTCACAATATAATTCCTTCCCGGTCACTAATAAACCGGCTGCCCGGGTGTCATCAAACTGACACATCGAACAGCCCCTTAAAATCCGGATCATCCGGCATAACACTTTCATGCCCGTCCTTTTTCTTCACCTTGACCTTACCATCATGCTGATACTCATTTTTGCCTTTTTCTTTGGCATCATATTTTTGGTTCTGATTCTCTATATCAGCTTTTCTTACAACCTGTTCTGATGTCTGCTGTACTTCCTTTGCAAGCTGATTCTGAAAATTAACCTGGTCATTCATCGGTTTGTTATTCTCATTCTGCTTAATCTGCGATACATCAGCCATTCGCTGCATAGAAACAATATCAACCGGACGTACTGCCATATATGACCACCTTCCTTACATTCCTGATGACTTGATATCTCCATCCTTCTTAATGAACTGACAAAAGTCATATTTCTCGCGAAGGAAAATATACTGGTCGCCAAACATTACCTTTGTTCCAATATTAGCAGTCCTTGATACTTTGATTCTCGCGCTTGCATCCTCGCTTATCATATTGCGGCATTCTTCAAGCTCTTTTTTATCATCGCTTAACTGTTTCTCAAGCATAAGCATGTTACGCATTGTCTTTTGCTGAAGTGCCTGCTTCTCAGCATCAAGTCCGCCTTCAATATCCTGCTTCTTGCGAAGTGCCGTCACAAGCTGTCCAAGCTGTATCTTCTGCTTTCCAAGCTGCTCCAGTTCATTCTTAAGCACATCTATGCGCTTCTTCACCGTAGGATCCACACCGACACCAACTACCGTTGCAGTTCCCATATCATTGCCGATTGTCTTGCAGTCTATAAGCACTCTTGACTTAACGTCACCTCCGACAATAAGCCCGTTACGTCCCTGAACAACAATAGGTCCTTTGGCTATTACCTTACTGTGAAGAATTGAATCTGTCTCAATCTTGCCGCCTGCTGAAACCATATTGGCGCTCTCAATAAACTTTGATACAATATCGCCGCCTGCGGTAAGCATCGCTCTTCCGCCGCCCTGTACACCTCTCATAAGGGTTATATTACCGCCTGCGGTAAGATTAGCACCTTCAACAAGTCCGTTAACTGTAATATCTCCTGATGCATTGACACTGAATCCTGTTATTACATTACCCTTTATTATTACATTACCGCTGTAATTAATATCTCCAGTTGAATTATCAACATTAACAAGTTCAAGCTCATTCGATACAAATACTTTGTCATTCTCAAGAGTTACATGTCCGCTTACCTCAGATATAAGAAAGCGCTTATCTTCTGAAACCTTAAGGTTACGTCCATACTGGAATACTGCTCTCTTGACCTTCTTTGGCGATACCGGCTGTCCGACAACATCATATCCGGGAGTACCATAATCTTCCGGAAAAAGTTCTGCAACAACATCCCCTGCATTAATATGATTAACATTGTCCAGTGAATGAAAATCAACCGTACCGTCATCATTCATCTTAGGCTTTGCAGATGTTACCGTATTGAACTTATACTCAATCCTGCCATCATGGCCATCAACCGGCTGCTGTCCTCTTGCAATTGTATACGGGACAAAATATTCGCGTTCCTCAATAAACCTGTTTATCTCATCATCAAGTATTCCCATCTTGACACCTGATGCTGCGAGGTCATCCTTAATACCCTCAGCCGTAAGCTCATGTTCGCCCTCAAACGGAGGATAGAACACCGCTTCAACTTCCATCTTATCCCTTGATATATTATAGCTTCCGAATTCACCATTAGGCACCGGTGACTTATCGTATATAAGCATCCTTACTTTGTCTTTGCCACCGTCAAATGCCATCTTTGCTTTGAGTACATCTATATAATCCGATATACCTTTCTGCGCAGCATATGAAATAAGATCCTCTACCTCTGCCTTCCTTCCACCCGGCTGCGGAGGATATACAGTTATCATAAGTCCATCCTTAGTTGATGCAAGTTGAAAATATCCATTCGTATGCATATAAGCACCTCCCTCTAACTTCATCCCATGTGGGTCAGATCAATATATTAAGATATGGTCCTAACTTTGACTTCATCTTAAGCAAAGCCTTTGTATGTAATTGTGATACTCTCGATTCAGACACATCAAGCACAAGACTTATTTCCTTGAGTGTCATCTCTTCATAATAATATAGTGTTACAACACTTCTCTCTTTATCTGTCAGCAGAGATATTGCTTCCACTATCATTTTTTTGAGTTCTTCTTTTTCAACAACATCCTCAGGCTGGTCAAACCTTGCATTTGTAACAGAATCCATCTTTGCTTCGGTTCCCTGAGTCTCCGTATATTCATCCAGTGAAATCAGGTTTGTTGCCTTAGTCTTCCCCTGCCAGTCATTAAACTCATCAAGTGTTATTCCAAGCTCTTGTGCAAGCTCCTCATCTGTTGCCACACTGCCTTTCTGTGCTTCTATCTTCGACATAGCGGCATCTATTTTCTTCTGTTTTTGTCTTAATGAACGTGGAATCCAGTCCATCTTTCTTATCTGATCAAGAATTGCTCCCCTGATTCTCAGGCTTGCATAAGTCTCAAACTTGACATTCTTGTTACAGTCAAATTTATCAATTGCGTCTATCAGTCCAAATATACCATAACCGCAGAGATCATCATACTCCACGCTATACCCCAGATACATTCCGAGACGCCCTGCCACAAGCTTAACCAGCTGCGAATATTCAATTATAAGCTGATCACGCAAAGCAGTGCTTCTTGTTCTGCTATACTCGCTCCACAGCTTGTTTCTTGCTGCCTCATCCATTGAATACCACCCATTGTCTATTAATTATCTGATTGCTGTCCTTCTTCACTGCCATCCGCATTCTGAACACCTTCGTCAGCTGCTGCGGTCTCATCTTCCTCATCCCCTGAAGCATTATCTTCATCAGCATCTCTGCCTTCCACAAAATGCATAATCACTGCCCTGATTATAAGTCCGATTGTGAAAAATACGGTCATAACGGCAATCAGCACCCATAACATCTTATTAAGCGGATACCTGCATAATGTCGTTATAACACATGTTATAAACCCCGCAAGAAGTGTTACTATTGCAGGGAGATTGCGCCACTTCATTTTCATATAACTTTGACTCCCTTACCGACAGCCTTAATCTTATAATCTCCTGTCTCTGAATAGAACTCGACGGTACGTCCATAGTCAAGTCCCGTATCCTGTGCAAGAATCCTTATATTTCTTGCTGCAAGTTCTTTTTTCGCAGCCTCGGCATTGCGGTCACCAACACACAATATCTCTGACATTCCCGACGTAGCGAACATCTTAGCTCCACCTGCGATTTTGGCAACAAGGCGGTTTTTGTTTGCACCCATGGATACCATAAGTGTAATCAGGTCTTCAATGCCTGTATCTGCAAACTTTGCCCTGTTAGAATTGTTTCTTATCTGAGTGCTGTCCGGCAGCATAAAATGCAAAAGTCCGCTGACTTTTGTCACCGGATCATACAGTGCAACGCCTATGCATGAACCAAGTCCAAGTGTAGTCAGAGCATCCGGACACTTACATGCTTTCAGGTCACCCATACCAACCTTAATCATATTTCCCATCTTTACACATCCTCATCAGACCTTATTATGATACCACAATGCACCCGGCCTAAAGGCCAAGTGCACCAAGTATTTTATCGTAGGACTCGAGTTCAGGTATCATAAGGAAATATCCATTAATGCAGCCATTCTCGCCAAGCTGTGACTGGATAAATAACAGCTTGTCTCCAAGTTTGCCAAACTCGATAGCCGGTACACTAAGCAGTGCTCCCACCATATCAATAGACATGCTTGGCACCGATGTTTCTATAGTAAGATTAGTCAGTTTTGACAATGCAACCAGATATGCACCTGAGATAATATTACCTATCTCGCTAAGCGCTGACATATCCATCTCACTGAATTCATCACTGTCATTGTCATCCGTTATAGGTCTTCCCATAAGCATATCAACAAGGTTATGTGCCGATCTCATATTGAAGAAAAACATCATCATTCCATCAACATCGCCGCTCATCTGAAGAAGCATGCCTACGACCTGCTCCTCCTCAGAACCAATAAAATCTGCAAGTTGTGAGAACGGAACAAGTTCTACTTTAGGCACCGACATGTCGACCTTCATATTGACCATCTGTGCAAGTGCTGTAGTTGCATTGCCTGCTCCTATATTGCCTATCTCTTTAAGAACATCATATTGCATGTCATTCAATTCATCAAGATTAATCTTGCTCACCTAGCTAGTCACCCCCAAGCTGTCTCTGTAGTCCGGTTAATATCAGCCTTCCTTCTCCACTATAACGCCTACTATATCAAGGAGCGAAACAAGCTCACCCTTATACTTGCCTATGCCGCAGATATAACCATTAGCTTCCTCACTCTTCTCATGAGGTCCCTTCTCTATATCTGTAGACTCAAGTGTAATTACTTCATTAACCTGATCAACTATAATACCTATTGTGGCATTCTCAAGCTTTATTATGATTATTCTTGTCTTATCCGTGAATACATCGGGCTCAAGTCCAAGCCTTACTCTTATGCTCATTACAGGAATAATCTCACCACGCAGGTTAATTACACCGTTATAGTACTTCTGTGTCTTAGGCACACGTGTAATTCTCTGGCTCTTAACGATATTATCAATATACTGTATGTCTATTCCATACTGCTCATTGCCGACTTTGACAACTATGTACTGGACAGCTGTCTCGTCTGCTTCATTCCTGTTATTGTCAATGACCTTTAACTCTCCCATTATTAAACCTCCAATTCAATGCATATTTGCAGTTAAAATATCATGTTCAAAATCTTATACAAGTGTATTAGCATCAATTATAAGTGCTACAGAACCATCACCAAGGATTGTTGCACCACTGATCATCTTATTGATGTTGATATACTTGCCAAGTGATTTAATAACGATTTCAAGCTGTCCGATAAGACTGTCAACAACAAGACCTGCCTGCTTGTCTCCCTTGCTTACTATTACTACTGTAATATTCTCTGATTCCTCCGGCTCACCCGGTACATCAAGAAGCTCTCTGAGACGTACAAGCGGAATTACATTGCCTCTTAAGTTAATTACTTCCTTAGCATGAACATACTTAATCTCGCTTACAGGAATATCTTCAATTGTCTGGATAGAATCAAGTGATATTGCATACTTTTCATCGCCAAGCTTAACCATAAGTGCCTGAATAATTGCAAGTGTAAGCGGCAGATGAATAATAAATGTACTGCCTACGCCGTATGTAGTCTTTACTTCAACAGCACCGCCAAGTGCCTCAATCTTAGACTTAACAACATCAAGACCAACTCCACGTCCTGATACGTCGGTAATCTTATCTGAAGTAGAGAAGCTTGGCCTGAACAGAAGATCTATTATCTCCTTCTCGGTCATCATCTCAGCCTGCTCTTCCGTGATGTTGCCCTTCTCTATAGCCTTTGCCTTAACCTTCTCAACATCAATACCATTACCGTCATCACCTACTTCGATGACTACATTATTACCATCCTGATAAGCATTCAGGAAAATAGAACCAACTTCCGGCTTGCCTCTCTCAGCACGCACCTCTGCGCTCTCAAGTCCATGGTCTGCTGAGTTACGGAGAAGATGCATGAGCGGATCTCCAATCTCATCAATAACTGTACGGTCAAGCTCGGTCTCCTCACCTGTCATGTACAGCTCCATCTTCTTATTAAGCTTCTTGGAAAGATCTCTTATCATTCTCGGGAACTTACTTACAACGCTCTCAATAGGCATCATACGTACCTTCATAACTGATTCATGAAGGTTAGTTGTTACTCTCTCAAGATACTCTATCTGCTCATGGAAGCCCTGGTTAGCCGCATTGCCTTCTTCGTCTGATGCGCTGGCAACAAGACCATTCTTTGCTATAATAAGCTCACTGACAAGGTTCATAAGTACATCAAGCTTTTCAATATCAACACGCACTGAACGTCCTACAGGCTTAACTCCCGGCTTTGCCGATGCAGCCTGTGCAGGCTTCTTAGCCGCTGATGGTGCAGGCTTCTTCTCTGCGGAATCCTGTGCCGGCGCTTCATTCTTATGCTCTTCCTTTGATGCTTCAGCTGGCGCATTATCGTCTTCTGTCTTAAGAGGTTCTTTAATCTCTGTAAGCACAGCATCCTTAATCTCCGATACATTCTTTATGATATCGAGTATCTTGGAAGCTTCTTCCTCTGTAACAAACACAATGCTGAAATCAAAGTCAAACTTCTCATCCTCTATGTCCTGCACTGAAGGCATTGATTTGATTACGTCTCCGTGTCCTTCAAGATTCTTAAATACAAGGAATGCCCTTGCAGCCTTAAGGATACAGTTAGGGTCAACATATACATGGATATTACATACATGCATTCCCTTCTTAAGAGCCTCATTAACAGCATTCTTTTCAAAATCAGCAAGTGATACATCTGTTATTGTTTCATCTGTTCCGCCTTCCGGCTTAGCTTCCTCCTGCGGTTTTTCTTCTTTAGGCTGTGCATTCTCTTGACCTTCATTAGCAAGGAAATCATTCAGTTCCTTGATAATAGGTTCATTGTCATCTGTTCCTTCATCCTGCGTATTACGGATGTTGTCAACATATGACTCAAGTGCATCAAGGCACTGGAACAATACGTCAACAAGCTTGCTGTTAACCTTCATCTTGTCATTACGTATCTCTGAGAATACATTCTCCATATTGTGTGTAAGATTCTGCATTCTCTTGTATCCCATAGTACCTGCCATTCCCTTAAGGGAATGTGCTGCACGGAATATCTCATTAATAGTGTCTTTGTTCTCAGGTTCCTTCTCCAGTACCATAAGCTCATCACTTAATGTCTGTAAATGTTCATTTGATTCATCAATAAAAATCTCAAGATATTGGCTTACGTCCATTTTACAATACCCCCACGTTCTTAGTTATTGCATCTGCTATCTGGTTAAGCGGTACCACTTCATCAGTCAGTCCCGCCTGTGCTAATGCCTTTGGCATACCATACACAACACACGACTGCTCGTCCTGTCCTATTACATGTATAGGTCTTCCGGCATCCTTAAGGTTCTTGATTCCTTTTGTTCCGTCGGCTCCCATTCCTGTGAGCACAACACATGTAATCTCATCAAATCTGCTCTTTGTAAGTGAGTCATACATTATATTGGCACATGGCCTCAATCCCTCAACCGGATCCTCATCAGACAATCTGATTACATAATCTGTGCCTTTTGAATCTACTCTTATATGTCGTCCGCCGGGTGCTATATATACCCAGCCCTTACGAATCACATCGCCTTCTTCCGCTTCCTTAACCGTCACATGACTGAGCTCATTAAGTCTCTGTGCAAGTGAACTGGTAAATCCTTTTGGCATATGCTGCACAAGTACAACTCCCGCATCCAGATTCTCCGGAAGATATGGGATTACCTGCTGCAGTGACTTTGGTCCGCCTGTTGAACATGCAAGTGCTACAAGCTTCTTACGTCCGCTCTTAACACCCTTTGCCCTGCCTTCATCCGGTCTGATTACCGAATCCGGTGTACCTACTCTTGATGTAGCAGGTGAAGTTGCAATTCTTGAAGCCGGTCTGGATGCTCCCGATACTGTAGTTCCTGCCGGCTGGTGAATCGTAGTCCTTACCGGTCTTGCAGGAGCCTGTGCTGCTTTTGCAGCCGATGGTCTGCTGCTCGTTGCTGCATCAAGCATTGCATGTATCTGATTCCTGAATGCTTCTCCCTTGGTCTCAAAATAATTCTCAGGCTTGGTAACAAAATCAAATGCACCATATTCAAGTGCCTGAATTGTCTCTTTTGCGCCTTCCTTAGCGACCGTACTTACAACAATCACAGTCTGTTCAATATGATTGTTATGAAGTTCTCTCAGGAGCTCTATGCCATTCATTCTCGGCATATTAATATCCATTATGATTGCATCATAAAGACTTGGATTGGAAACAATCTTCTCAAAGCCCTCAACTCCATCGCGTGCTATATCTGCGACCTCATAATCACCGCCTGAATTAATTATATCAGATATAACCCTTCTCATGAGTGCAGAATCATCGATTAATAATATTTTTTTTGCCATACCATCACCTTCTTAGCTTCTGCTGTGTTATTCTCTGCTCCATAAATATATATTTGACTATCATCTCTGTTATCTCATTAGGTACTGCTTTGAACTGCACCCTTGTCTCATATATGCTTCGGTCATTCTCAAGCGAATACGACATTACAACTTCGCCCAGCAGTTCAAGCTGCTTTGGTTCATCATTACAGATAATATCAAGAAATACCCTTACAAGGCTTTCTTTCTCGTAATGAATTCCTGAATGCATACGTATTCCGCCGCCGCTTAAATCTATGAGCGTTGCCTCAAGCACAGGCCTGGCATTCTGGAACAGCTTTTCATTCCACTGATGCGTACGCTCATATCCCGCTGCCTGAAAATCAGTCAGCACCTGAACCTTAACAGGTCTGCTGCATGGGAGCCTGTAGAATCCTCTCCTCTGTACTCTGTGCAAATCACCAATAAGGACAATATCCATCGTATATATATTCATGTCCTTTGAACGTCCTGTTATCCTGCATGGTCCTGCATATATACTGCTGCCTTCTGAGAAATAAGCATCATATTCCGCACCAACTGCCAGAGGCACTATGCGTCCCTCATCCAGAGGTACTGCTGCCTTAATCACCATACCATCTTCGTCTTCAATAATGTCAAGGACTTTGCTGTAGTATACTTTCATTCCTTCGGTATTCTGTTTTTTTCTCGCATTAAGCCTGGTGAGTTCTATCTTTGCCCCAACTGTTATAACGTTTCCCGCCATTAAGATTCACCTCGTATTATTTAGTGTTATATATTACATTCCCTTTGAAAAAACATTTTTAAGAAAATTGCGTATGCCGTTCTTTCTGTTAAATACCGGGTCTTCATTAGTTTCCAATGTATGCGCAATATTATAAAAATCATGAGCCGGAGCCGAATCAGGAAACGCTATTGAAACCGGTTTCTGCTTCATTACAGCCTTAGGTATTGCATTGTCCTGTGATACTATTCCAAGGAATTCAATATTAATCTTGAGAAACTGCTTAACTACCATGCTCAGTTTCTCATACAATGCCCTGCCTTCTGAAGCTGATGATACCTTATTGGCTACCACTCTTATCCTCGTATTATTATCATCAAATCCTTCATAAAGACTCAGTCCCTTAAGCAGCGCATAGGAATCAGTAATTGATGTGGGTTCAGGCGTTGTTACCAGTATAATCTCAGGTGCCGACACAAGGAATTCAAGAACGCTTGACGACATTCCTGCGCCTGTATCTATTATAATAATATCAGCCATCTCTTCAAGTTCTGACAGCTTGCCAACCATACGCCTTACCTGCTCGCGGTCAAGATTAGCAAGCTTAGCTATACCTGAACCACCCGATATAAACTTAACACCTTCAGGTCCGTCAAGAATAATATCCTTAAGCTCCTTGCCCTTAAACATCAGATCACTCAGGTTGGTCTTTGGAATAATTCCAAACATAACCTCAATATTAGCAAGTCCGAAGTCCGCATCAAGTATGATTACCCTCTTGCCCATTCGTGCAAACTGCAGCGCTATATTAATTGAGATGTTGGATTTACCGACGCCTCCCTTACCACTTGTTACAGCTATTATTCTTGCATTCTCTATAGTCTTCTGATTCTGCTTTTTTATAATTGTTCGTAAATTCTCTGCCTGGTCCATGGTTCCTCCGTCCGGCTGTCAGCCTCCCAGCAGCTGTCTTGCTATTGCCTGCTCGTTAATCACTTCAATATCATTAGGTACATTCTGCCCTGTAGTAGTATATGATAGCTGTGCCCCTGTTGCCATTCTTATATTAAGTATGTTGCCGTATGCACATGTCTCATCCAGCTTTGTAAATATAAGCCTGTAATCCGGTATATCTGCATACATGCCCGTTATGTCAAGCATATCCTTATACTTTGTAGTCGCACTGAGTGTAAGATAGCATTCGAGATCAAATGTATCCGAAAGCCCTGCTACCATATCCCTTAACTCATGCAGCTCAAGCATCTGCTCCTTATCCTTATGTGAGCGCCCTGCCGTATCAACAAATATGAGATCAAAATCCTTGAAATCCTCAAGGCTCTGTGCTATCTCATCAACTGAATACACAACATTAACGGGACATTCTATGATTGACGCATAAGTATTGAGCTGTTCAACCGCAGCAATTCTATATGTATCGGCCGTTATAAATGCGACTTTGTACTGCTTTTCAAGCTTATAGTATGAAGCAAGCTTGGCTATTGTGGTTGTCTTGCCTACACCTGTCGGTCCTATGAACATAATGACCTTGGGCTTGTCACCTTTTGTCATATATACAGGCTCTCCGAGCTTAAGAATTATCTTCTGGTACACACATCCGAGAAGGCTGTCTATGCTTGCCTCCTTCTTGATAGAGCCACTCACTTCATTAATAATTGCATTGGCATATTTTTCATTAACTTCATTATCTATGAGCTTGTTATAGATAAGCTGCAGATACTTAAAGTTACTGTTATTATTTTCCTTAGTCTGCTTTTCCTGACTTACAGGTTCTTTTTCAGCTGCGGCAGCCATCTCCTCATACGCCCTCGCAACGGCAGGTGAAGGTGCCCCTCCCTTGTTCATCTGCTGACTCAGCATGTTATGCAGCGAATCAAGTTTCTCCTCAATAACTGCCGAATCATTCATTACATCCAGCTTTTCATCAACAACCGCCGTAAATGTACTGCCTGCTTTTGGTGATGCAGGCTGGTGTTTTGCAGCATTCATGTTGCTTATAAATTCATTTTCTTCAAGTGCTGCCGTCACCTCGACAACATCTTTTCTAAACAGCCTGAAAATGCCTCTTTGCTTAAGCGTCTTTACATTAAGAACTACTGCATTACTTCCAAGTTCATCCTTAGCTTTAAGTATCGCCTCCGTCTCCGTTGGCGCCTGAAATTTTTTAACTATCATACTATGCCGTCACCATCCCCACTGACTGTAATTCAACATCTGATTCAACTTCATTATATGAAACAACTATTATGTCTTTGTAATAGTCACTTGCAAGCTTCTTAAAATACATTCTGACAATCGGTGATGTAACAACAATAGGATTCTTACCGATATCTTCAAGTTTTTTAAGTTCAATTCCAAGTGAATTCATGATAAGCTTAGTTCTCTCCGGATCAAGTGTAAGATATGCGCCCTGCTCTGTCTGCTTAACCGAACCCATAATCTCCTGTTCAATCTTCGGATCAAGTGTAATTACCTGTGTAGTCTCATTAGCAGGGAAATACTTCATCGATATTGCTCTCTTAAGGCTCTGTCTTACGTACTCTGTCAGGATATCCGTATCTCTTGTTACTCCTGCATGGTCGGCAAGTGTTTCAAGAATTGTAACCATATCACGTATTGATATTCCTTCTTCAAGAAGATTCTGAAGCACCTTCTGTATATCACCGATTCCAAGAAGCTTTGGAATAAGCTCATCAATAAGCGTAGAATTATTCTCTTTAATATTATTAATAAGATTCTGCACATCCTGTCTTGTAAGAAGTTCAGCAATATGCTGTCTTATAACTTCCGTAAGGTGTGTTGCAATAATAGAAGGCGGGTCAACTACAGTATATCCAAGTGACTCAGCTCTCTCTCTCTGGCTCTCTGTTATCCATATTGCCGGAAGATGGAACGACGGTTCAAATGTAGGAATACCTGTTATCTCTTCCTCTACATATCCCGGGTTCATTGCCATATAATGGTCAAAAAGGATCTCACCTTCGCTTACCTGTATACCCTTAATCTTAATTATATACTGGTTAGGATTAAGCTGAATATTATCTCTCAGACGTATTATAGGAACAACCGCACCCAGCTCGAGCGCTATCTGGCGTCTTATCATTACAACTCTGTCAAGGAGGTCTCCGCCCTGATTAACATCAGCCAGCGGAATAATGCCATAACCAAACTCAAGCTCTATAGGGTCAACGTTAAGGAGCGATACAACATTCTCCGGCCTTCGTATCTCCTGTGCCGCATCTTCCTCCGACTGCACTTCCTCCTCTATTGCCTGTTCACCTGCTGTCTTGCCTACATTCCTGCTCACGATTATAAGTACAATACCAATCGGGACGAAAATATATATAGGAAGCGGCGTAAACACGCCAATAAACACCATGGCCGCACCAACCATAAGCAACACCTTGTCAAGTGAAAACAGCTCCTGGACAAGCGTATCTGAAAGTCCTTCCTCAGAAGATGCTTTTGTAACAATAATACCATTGGATAATGATATCAGCAGTGATGGAATCTGGCTGCAGAGTCCGTCACCGATTGTAAGTATTGTATAAGTATTAAGTGCTTCGTTAATATCCATGCCCTGACGGAGAACTGCCATAAGGATACCACCCACAAGGTTGACACCTGTGATTATAAGACCTGCAGTTGCATCACCCTTAACATACTTATTGGCACCATCCATAGATCCAAAGAATGCATTCTCCTGCTGCAGTTTCTTACGTCTTACAGCTGCTTCCTTATCTGTGATTGCTCCTGCATTAAGGTCTGAATCAATAGCCATCTGCTTACCCGGCATGGCATCAAGTGTAAATCTCGCAGTTACCTCTGATACTCGTTCAGAACCTTTGTTAATTACAACAAACTGCACAACCGTAATAAGAATGAATACGATTGCGCCGATAATTATATCACCACCTCCGACAAATGAACCGAATGTGGTGATGACCTTACCCGGATTACCCGTTTTAAGAAGAAGCTTTGTTGATGAAATATTAAGTGAGATTCTGAATATTGTTGTAAACAGAATCATTGTCGGGAACGCCGACATATCCAGAACTTCCTTTGCAAAAAGTGCGTTAAAAAGAATAATCATCGCTACTGATATATTAAGCGCAACCAGAATATCCAATAACCAGCTCGGAATCGAGACAATCATGAATATAACTGCTGCAAGTATATATATGCCGATAAATAAATCTGTCTTCCTGATATTCACCGTTTATCTTCTCCCTTCGTCCATATTATAATTATTCTTAAGCGAATATACGAATGCCAGCACTTCTGCTACCGCCTGATAAAGCTCAGGAGGAATCTGTGCTCCAATCTCAACATTATTGTACAATATTCTGGCCAGAGGCTTATTCTCAACTATCTCTATGCCATATTCTTTGGCTTTGGCCTTTATGTCAAAAGCAAGGTAGTCAGCACCTTTGGCTATTACTACGGGAGCCTGCCCCTTATTAGCCTCATACTTCAATGCGACCGCAAAATGTGTAGGGTTCGTAATAACAACATCAGCCTGCGGCAGAGCTTCCATCATCCTTCGTCTTGAAACCTGCTGCATTCTGCGCCGTATCTGCCCTTTGACCTGCGGATCACCTTCAGTGTTCTTAAATTCGTCTTTTACCTCCTGCTTTGTCATCTTCATATCTTCCTTAAACTTATGTCTCTGATATATAAGATCAACAAAGCCAATCACAAGGAACACCGCGCTTATCTTAATTCCAAGGTCAACAATTATGTCCCCGACAATCTCAAGTGCCTCATACAGAGATATATTATAAAATGTATACAAAACTCCAAGCTTATCTTTAACTGTTGTATATATCACATAGCTCATGACCGCAATCATCGCAACAGACTTGCCAACCTCAAAAAGCTGCTTCACATTAAACATTCTCTTAAGACCTGATATAGGACTTATCTTGCTGAGCTTCGGCTGAAGCGGTTTGGTGGTTACCATCCACTTCTGCTGCAAGGCATTACCAAGAATCGCTATAACTACTGCCAACGCAATAAACGGCACAATCATGTTAAGAACCGTTGTAAGTCCAAGACTTACGACACCGGTAGCATCAACCATTCTCATTCCATATTCGCTGTTACTGATTATCTTTCCAAACAGATCATAGAACTCACTAAAACATTCTATCATCTGCTGACCCAAATTGCCAATATAAAATTTAATAACCACAAAAAGGGCCAGCAGCATAAGAGCAGTTATAATCTCCTTACTCTTCGCAACCTGTCCTTCCTTACGTGCGTCATTTAATTTTTTAGCTGTAGGTACCTCCGTCTTTTCTCCGCCAGGACCATCCTTTGCAAAGAACTGGAGGTCATATTCAAGCCGCAGCCTTACTTCCCCATCCAAATCATTCAACTTAATTACCTCTATACCGGCGTCATGGAATTAACAATCTGCACCATAATAGTCCGTATCTCCTGAAAAATATAATTAGATACCGACGGCAGCATAACTAAAGTAAATGTAACAACAATGATACCAACAAAAATCTTAAGCTGCATACCCATTACAAACATGTTCATCTGAGGTGCTATACGTGCAAGCACACCAAGAATGCAGTTAAGAAGCATCATACATGCAAACATCGGAAGAGCTATCCTGAATCCTATGACAAAGTAGTCTCCGATAAAATCAACAATAGTTGTATACAGCGATGGTCTAAATGCTGCCTGGCCAATCGGAATAACCTTATATGTATCAACAATTGCAGATACAAGATATCTGTAAAGACCCGATACAATAAGAAGAAGAGACAGCAGATAATAATAAAGATTACTCATTATACCTACCTGTGTTTTCGTTGTCGGGTCAAATATAGTTGCCATCGAGATACCCATGTCAACATCAATAATATGTCCTGAAAACATAATAATCTGAACACTCGCATTAGCCGCATATCCAAGCAGAAGCCCAACAGCAGCCTCACTAAGTACTATTGCAGCATAATCCAGCATTCCACTATATGTATATGTAATACCCAGATCCAGAGTATATACCAATATTGCCAGTGCAAATGAAAAACCGATTTTTACTCTGTTAGGTGTATTCGCCGTATTAAAAAATGGCGCTGCATAGACAAAGGTTGAAATACGCACCAAAATCAATATAAATAATTCAAACTCCTGTAATGCAACGCTATAATTAATCATGTTTTATTCCCTAATGAATATACTGTCCAAAATTCCCCCACAACTGCGTTATGAATTCTACAATTCTGTTAATCATCCAAGAACCCAGTATCATGAGAGTTATAAATATAGAAAGCATTTTAGGAACAAATGTAAGTGTCTGTTCCTGAATAGATGTAATTGTCTGTATAAGACTTATTACAAGACCTACAATCATAGATATAACAAGTACGGGCATTGATGTCTGTACTATTATCCATATAGTCTGCCGGGCAATAGTTATAATATCCTGCTCAGTCATCTGCAATCCCATCCTTCCACTTATGAAAACGTCTGCATAAGGTTACCTATAACAAGATTCCATCCGTCAGCCATTACAAACAGCAGTATCTTGAACGGCATTGATATCGTCGTAGGCGGGAGCATCATCATACCCATCGACATAAGTACCGATGAAACCACCATATCTATAACAATAAACGGAATATATATAAGGAAACCTATAATAAATGCTATTCTCAACTCGCTTATTATAAAAGCCGGAATCAGGACATTAAGCGGAATATCATCCTCATTCTCAATACTTCCTGCCTCTGTGCCCGCAATATTAAGGAATGTATCCAGGTCCTTCGTTGAAACCTGCTTGAGCATAAATGCACGCATCGGTTTTATTCCTGCATCAAATGCCTGCTCGGTTGTAATCTCATTGTTAGATAACGGCTTTATTGCACTGTCATACACCTGTGTAAATGTAGGCGACATGACAAAAAAGGTCAAAAATATAGACAAGCCAATCAGTACCTGATTAGGCGGAATCGTCTGCACACCTAACGCAGCTCTTGTAAAGTGAAGAACTATAACGATTCTCGTAAATGACGTAAGCAGCATCAATATTGATGGTGCCAGTGATATTATCGTAAGCACTAAAAGCATCTGTAATACACTTGCCATATCACTTCCATCACCGGCCGCAACACTAAAATTAATAAGATTATTATTGCTGCCTGCCGCTGTTGCCGTCTCCTGGGCGGCTGTCGTTGCCTGTGTTGCCGAAGCAGTACCTGCCGTACACAGACATACGACAATTACTACCGCAACCAGCATGGCTGCCTTACTTATGACTCTTCCATGCTTTTTAATAAATCGTAACATAGTTCATCCCACCTAATCTTCTGGCTTGTCCTTCTTTAACTTATCCAATATAGCTTTGAAGCTGTCGGAATGAGATTCAGTTGTTGTACTGTTATAAATCAAATCCTCTCCATCCAGTTCACAAAGATACGTTATCGTATCCTTGCATACTGCAATGGCAAAATACTTCTTACCTATCTTAATTATCTGAATGTACTTATTATTAGAAATTCTGAATGTCTCCAATACATTGACATTACTGCCGGCCATCTTATTCTTCTGATAACTGCCAACGAATCTCGTTGTAAAATATGTAAGTGCAAGCACAAATATAAATATCAGAATCATAGAAATCAACTGTGCAATTGAATCAATTGTACCGGACGAAATCTTCAAAAATGCCATCAGACTAACCAATTACTTTCTTAACTGCCTCAATTACACGGTCTGCCTGGAAAGGCTTAACAATAAAATCCTTAGCTCCTGACTGGATAGACTCAATTACCATTGCCTGCTGACCCATTGCTGAACACATAATTACCATAGCATTAGGGTCTCCGGCCTTAATCTTCTTAAGAGCCTCTATACCATCCATCTCAGGCATTGTAATATCCATAAGTACCAAGTCCGGTTTAAGCTCATTGTACTTCTCAACTGCCTTAGCACCATTCTCAGCTTCTCCTGCAATGTTGTAACCATTCTTTGTGAGAATGTCCTTTATCATCATTCTCATAAATGCTGCATCATCACATATCAAAATATTCTTTGCCATACCTGTTCTCCTTACTTCATATTATTCTAATGTGGCTGACAAGCCCAAATAATTCCAATGATTTAAAATAACACATTGAACATTATACACTAAAACTTTGTAATTTCCTATTACTTTTTGTGTTTTTTGCAAAATTACTGTTCTTTGATAATCTCGGTAATTCTTACGCCAAAATTCTCTTCGATAACAACAACCTCGCCCTTAGCTACGTTCTTACCATTAACAAGAACATCAACTGACTCACCTGCAATCTTATTAAGTTCGATAATCGTTCCCGGTGCAAACTCAAGTATATCCTTGATTGTCTTGGATGTTCTTCCCAGTTCTACTGTAACTTCAAGCGGAACGTCCATAATAAGGTCAATGTTCTCTTTCTGTGACAATGCTGACAGATCTCCGGCAAACGGCTGGAAAGCTGCAGGCTGGACATTAACATCCGGCTGTGGTGCATAATTGTTATACATTGGCTGCTGCATCATCGGCTGTTGCATCATCGGCTGTTGCATCATCGGCTGTTGCATCATCGGCTGTTGCATCATTGGCTGCTGCATCATTGGCTGCTGAACCGGCTGAGGCTGCGGTGCCGGCTGTGGCTGTGGTACAGGCTGTGGCTGTGGTGCCTGTGCCGGCTGCGGTGCTGGCTGTGAAGCTGCAGCAGGTACGCCATTTGATACACTGTTGTCTGTATCAACACTGAACATATTAACAAGTTCATGAGCAAAATCAATAGGATACAGCTGCATTATGCTGCTGTCAATAAGCGTTCCGATTGTAAGCTTGAACATAACCTCAACAAACTTACCCTTAAGGAAATCCGGCAGATCTTCTGTATCATTATTATATACTTCTACAAGATTTGATACCGGTGGGCTGATATCTATCTTACGGTTGAACATTGATGACATTGATGTCGCAGCTGAACCCATCATCTGGTTCATCGCCTCACCAATAGCGCTCAGGTGAAGATCCGTAAGCTCTTCATTAGGATCCGCATTCCCCGGTCCTCCCATCATAAGATCTGTTATAATCTTAACATCATTTTCTCTAAGTATGAGTACATTATTGCCGTCAATTCCCTCTTTGTAAGAAATCTGCATCATGACGCATGGTCTGTCATACTGCCTTGCAAGATCGTCCCATGTAGAGATAGATACATGTGGTGTAGTAATATCAACACGCTGATTCAGCAATGAGCTGAGCGTTGTTGCTGCAGTTCCCATGCATATATTGGATATCTCACCAACTGCATCCTTTTCACTGTCAGTAAGTATTATATCCTGATCAGCTGCAGCAGGTGTGTCTGCAGCTGATGTATCTGCAGTCTGCGCGTCATCTTTTGAATCGGATGCTGCATCATTATTGCCAAACAGTGCGTTAATTTCATCCTGTGATAGCATTCCGTCCATCTTACTCGCTCTCCTCCTTTATCACTTCTGTTATTCTTATGGCATATTTATCCTCCGAATATCCCGGAAGTGCCGCAAATTTCTTAATATTGCCGACATATACCTCTAATTCATCATCGACTTTTCTATCAAGCCTGATAATGTCTCCAAGTTGAAGATTAACAAAATCTCCAACTGATATCCTGCTATGTCCGAGCACAGCCTTCATTGGAATCTGTGCCCTGTCAATCAGGTTCTCAATCGCATCCTGATATGACTGGTCATCTTTATCCTGTAATGTAGAGAACCAATACTTAGTATTAAGTTTGTCCATGACAGGTTCAAGTGTAACGAACGGAAGACATATATTCATAAGGCCTTCCACCTCTCCTATCTTAATACTGAGCGTTACAATTGCAATTGTCTCGCTCGGAGATATAATCTGTGCAAACTGTGAATTGGTCTCTATTCTCTCAAGCCTTGGTGAAGTCTGTACAACATTCTGCCAAGGTTCCTGTAACAGATTAACACATATTGTAAATATTCTCTCAAGTATTGTAAGTTCAATCTCCGAGAAATCTCTAGCTTTGTCCATGGTATTACCTGAACCGCCAAGCAGTCGGTCTATAATTGCATATCCAAGATTAGATGCCATCTCCATGATAATATTGCCTTTAAGCGGCGGCATGGTTACAACGCCGAGCAGCACCGGATTAGAAAGTGCATTGGAAAACTCTGAATAGATAACAACTTCAGAATTGACTACATCTACACTTACTGTCTTCCTCAGATATCCCGGAAGGTTTGTTGCAAGTAATCTTCCAAAATGTTCAAAGATGATCTCGAGTGTTCTTAAATGCTCCTTAGAAAACTTGGATGGTCTTGCAAAGTCATATACTTTAACCTGACGCTCATCGCTATTTTTTATCTCTTCGGCATCTAACTCGCCGCTGTTCAACGCACTTAAGAGTTTGTCTATCTCATCCTGGGATAAAACCTCGCTCATCCTTCACACCTCCTGTTCCCAGTATCCTATTACTGATATTTATGAAATCACCAGATTAATTGCAACACTGTGAATCATATCTGTCTGGAACAGGTTCTGTAATTTACTGAGGAGCTCTGCCTCCATGTTGCTTTTATTCTGAAGAGCTGTATCATATGTATATGATGACACAACTGTATTTACATTGTTAACAATCAACTGCATTCCGCTGTCGATGCTTGAACGCTTCTCTGAATAATCTCTTGACTTCTTATTAAGCGTAAGCACTACACTTACCTGAGCATAATGAATCTTATTATTGGAATCAAGAAGTGAAAGTGTTATCTTTGTAGAATCATCTGAATTCTTAACATCAACAGTCTCCATGTCACTCACGGCAAGTGATGAACCACTGTTGTTAGATGAGATTCCTCCTCCAACGTCCAGATCAATTATCTCAGCCACTTTAGTGATAAGATTATCCGTCTTCTTAGTTGTTGACACGATTGAAAATGTAAGAATCACCGTAAGTACAAGATTGATAAGTACTAATGCAAGTGTAATTACATTCAGCATGCTTTTTTTCATTTTTAACACCATTGCCTTTCTTTATGTCTATTCAAAGCTGTTGTATATCTTTATCTCAACTCTTCTGTTCTGTGCACGTCCCTCTGCTGTTGCATTGGAAGCTATAGGAACTGATTCTCCTCTTCCGGTTGCAAGCATCGTTGATGCATCAAATCCCTTCTGATCCGTAAGATATGTGAATACAGAATAAGCTCTGTAAAGTGAAAGCATCGTATTGTCAGGATATTTTGAATTATGAATAGGATTGTTATCCGTATGGCCTTCAATTGCTATCATGTTATCATTATATTCCCAAAGTATGCTCGATACCTTATCAAGGAGTGTGACTGCCTCAGTCTTAAGTTCAGACTTTCCGGAATCAAACAGGATACCGCTGTTAAGGTTCAGCATTACATACTTTGATGTAGCCTTTACTTCAACATCATCAGATAGCATATTCTGTTCAAGCTGCTTCTCTATATTCTCAGCCATATGCTCTGATTCCTGAAGTCCGGCTTCCTGAATCTGCTGTGCCGCATCCTTTATCTCTTCCTGCGTAATCTCTCCCTCGCTGTTCATACCCATATTATTGTAATATATCGCAAGTTCATTAAGCTGGCTTGCGCCGCTTCCTATAAGAACGCCGTCTCCCATTGATATGCTTCCTGCATTAAATATGCTGAATGTAGATGCAAGTGATGCTGAAAGCTGCTGGAACTTCTCCTGATTAGGATCACTCATTGCAAAAAGCATTACAAAGAAGCAAAGGAGCAGGTTCATAAGGTCGCTGAATGTATTCATCCAGGCAGCACCGCCGCCCTTTTCCTCTCTCTTCTTAATCTTAGCCATCAGCCTTCACCTCCGGCATTGCCTCCCTCTTGAGGGTTAATTCCTTCTCTGTCTGCCGGTGAGAGGAATGACTTAAGTTTCTCTTCAATGACACGTGGGTTCTCGCCTGCCTGTATAGACAGAAGTCCTTCAACAACAAGTGCTCTCGACTGGTATTCCTTAGCTGATATATCCTTGAGCTTATTAGATGTAGGTATGGCAATCCAGTTGGCAATTACTGAACCATACAATGTTGTAATAAGCGCTGTAGCCATATTTGGTCCGATAGCAGACATATCGTCTCCCATCGCCTTAAGCATATTGATAAGACCTATAAGAGTACCAATCATACCCCAGGCAGGACCCATGGAAGCTACCGTATCCCAGAAACCGGCAAGTCTGCTGTGACGTTCCTCCATAAAATCCATCTCTGTCTCCAAGATACCGCGGACAAGTTCCGGCTCAGTACCATCCACTATAAGAAGAATTCCTTTCTTCATGAACTCGTCTTCAAGTCCTGATGCAACTTCTTCAAGAGCAAGCAGACCTTCCTTACGGGCTACGTTAGAAAGTTCTATTATTCTGTTGATTACTGACACATTGTCAATCTCCGGTGATTTAAATATAATGGAAATACTTTTAAGTCCATTAAGAAAATCCTTAAGCTTGTACGATGTAAGCGTTGATGAGAATGTACCACCGACCGTAATAAATAATGATGGTATATCAACGAAATTAAGAAGAACCGCTGCTGATGGCTGTCCCCATAATATACCAAATATAATCAGGCCTATACCGCCTATAATACCTATTAATGTAGAAATATCCAATGTTATATACCTTCCCTGCTTAATTCTTGTCGACTGCTATTAAATCCTTATAAATCTCTCTGCGGAAGCTTACAATGCTTTCCTTTATCTGACTCGTCTTCTCACTGACTATATACTTGTGTCCGTTAGTAAGCGTGATAACAGTATCTGGAGTTTCTTCCATCATCTCGATAATATCCGAATTAATCATTATCTTAGTTCCGTTAATTCTAGTTACCTCAATCATACGCCCCTCCTTTGCTAAAAAGTATCGTGCGCAATTGATGCACAAAATTCCATAAACTACTATATATTAAACCACTTTTGCCAAATTATTGCAACAAATTAATGATATTTGATAATCTGCCGTAATTCAGTTTTTGAAAATGCGGCTGCACAATAACCGCCTCATGCAGCCGCATGGGATTTATTTATTATCTCTTAAGGTTTATAAGTTCCTCAAGCATTGTATCTGAAACAGTAATAATTCTTGAGTTAGCCTGAAAACCTCTCTGTGTAGTGATCATATCGGTAAACTCCGATGCAAGGTCTACGTTAGACATCTCAATAGTACCTGATACCATGCTGCCGCCGGCTGATGTAATATCTTCGCCAACGCCATCAAACTCGCCTGAGTTAAGTGTTGCCGCATACATATTAGTACCAACCTTCTCAAGACCTGCCGCATTAGTAAAGCTCTGGGTTGCAATCTGTCCAATGACAACCGTATCACCATTGCTGTATGAAGCAATGATACGTCCGTCATCCTGAATACCTACGGAACTCATCTTACCTACAGCCTTACCCTTGCCTGCAACATCAATATACTCAAACTTAGTCTCGTCACCGATTGACTTAAGATTTGAAATATCAACTGCAATAGTATCTTTTACAAATGAATCCGCATCAGCTCCGCCTGTAATCGTAAAATCAAGTGATGAATCCGTACCATCAAGAAGACCTGTTGTCGGGTTGAATGAGATATCGTGATCAAATGTCACTGTAAGGTCAGCAGCCTTGCCTTCCTTAGTAACACCTGTAACCTCTGTATGGTAATTGTACTTATCTACCTGTGTAACTGCGATTGTTGCCTGATATCTGTATCCAAGGTTATCGTAGAATGAAAGTGTCATCGTTTCACCCTTCTGGTCACCATCGGCGCCGCTTGTACCTGAGCCTTTGGCAAAGTTACCGCTGCTTGAGTTAATATTACCTGATACCTTAAGGTTGGTTGTCTGCTCCGGCATTGTATATGTGAATTCATCACTCTTGACATAAAGCGGCTGAACAACATCCTTTACAATCTCTCCCTGGTCATTAGTTACCCAGCCCATTACATTAGCACCTGACTGTGTAACAAGAGCACCGCTGGCATCATATGTAAAATCTCCGGCTCTCGTAAAATATGTATTACCGTTGCTTCTTACGATAAAAAATGAATTACCGCTTCCTGACAGCTTAACATCAAACGGGTTATCTGTTCGCTGTGAAGCACCTTCCGTATCAACTTTTGTAGAAATAGAACCAACAGACGTACCAAGACCTATTTGCTTGGCATTCTGTCCGCCCTTGCCTGTAGTAGCATTAGGACCGGATGCAACCTGTGTTGTCTGGTAGAATACTTCGCTAAAAGACACTGAACTTGACTTAAATGCAATGGTATTGACATTGGCAATGTTATTACCGATTACATCCATTCTTGTCTGGTGTGAGGAAAGACCTGATACACCAGAGAACAATGATCTCATCATAATTATGTTCCTCCATTCTGTCCGATGGGAACCGCCATAAGTCCCTTCTGTCATTCCGGGACCAAGCTTCCTTGCGGTCCGGCTTATATAATAACGGCTCCATCAATATTAGTATAAATGTTTTCTTCCGCACCTGACTGATTCATCGCTGTTATGACCGTATTACTCTTTGTGTTAATAATAAATGCCATTCCATCCATCAGTACAAGCGACTCTTTAATTCCTTTGGCACCGGCTTTGTGGGCTCCATCCTCTAACCGTGCTAACTGCTCATTGGTCAGTATAATATCTCTGTCAGCCAGTCTCTCTCCTGCATGTTTTGAAAACTTGAGTTCTTCACCATCCTGGTTCTTAATCTCATCTGCAGTCCTGTTAAGAATATCAAGGAATGAGACATCCTGATTCTGACTTTCCTGTACCTTGCTCTTACTTCCAAGATACTGCCCCGTAACCTGCTCAATTGAAGAAAACCTTCTGCTGTTAATCTGCATATATTTCCTCCCACATATGGTTACTGTACACATCAGCCTCCGTTAAGCTTTGGCTGTGCTGCCTTTAGTATCATCTTTCTTAGAATCTGATGACTCTGTCTTGTCTGTAGCTGTTCCGCCTGATGTTGAACTGTTTGAACCGGAACTTGAACCGGAACTTGAACCGGAACTTGAACTTGAGCTTGAATTATTAGTAATCTTATAATAATCCGTATTCAGAATTGAATTAAGGTCGTTAATATCATAGAGACTTCCATTAATTCCTACATATGTCTTACCGTTAGAATTAACGATTCTGTCTACTACTCCTCCGATATATGATGTAGTACCTGACGCTGTAATAGTATTCATTATTACCGTCTTACCTACAAGAGCATTAGCCTGATTCTGAGCCATTGAATTAGCCATATTCTGCATCTCCTCAACCTGTGTAAATGTAGCAAGCTGTGCCACATACTCAGTGTTTGAAGATGGCTCAAGCGGATCCTGATTCTGCATCTCTGCTACAAGCAGCTGAAGGAATGCATCCTTATCAAGTCCGTTATCATAAGACTTATCAGTAGTTGAATGATATATGCTGGTTGCCTCTGTATTAAGTGAACCATCACTGTTAACTGTTGCTACTGCCATCTGATTATCCTCCTTCTTACAATATTCAATGCATAATTCAGTAATTATGCCATGTAACTTACACTGCTGTTATCTCCGACAAGCATGTCCATAACCTGCTGCTCGTCATCCGAAAGTTCTTCTTCAGAAAGTCCCATAAGGCTGTCAAGATTAAGTGTTCTTCTCCTGCCGCTCTCCTGATTCTGTCTGCTTCCGTCTGCCGGATTCTGGTTGCCTTCAAATGCGTGACTCTCTACAGTTACCTCAACATGTTCAACCTTAAGTCCCTGATTATTAAAATTCTCTTTCAGGACCGCAAGCTGATTCTCAATCGCCTTCTTAACTGCTTCATCCTGAGCAGCAATCTGTGCTGTCATAATGCCATCTCTTGATGACACCGTAAGATGAATCTTTCCGAGATTCTCAGGTGTAAGCTGAATCTCCATGCTCTGAAGACTCTCCGTTGACACAACCTTTACACTGTCAATAATCTGCTGGACAATATCCGCAGCGTCAACCTGTCCCACATTCTCAACAAGCACTTCACCGAATGAATCATTGATACTCTGTGTAAGTTTAGCTGCAACTCCTGTACTGTTCTCAGATAAATCAGCCTTTGCAGCACTGTGTCTGGTAAAGTCCTTATTCTGTGAAGCATTATTATCGGATGCAGTATTCTCTACAGTTATCTTTGCTGCAAGATTATCCTGAGTTCCGTTCTGCCCTGTCTGGCTGCCGTCCTCTACAGTGACATCCTGTTCTGCATTATCTGTGTTGTCATTACTGTCTGCAGCTGCTTTGGCATTGAGTGCTCCCTCAAGTGCATCAGCAAATGCAGGATTGTCAGCATTAGCATTAATATAATCCGTAAATTCCTCTACAGTCATATTCATTGATTGTGCAAGTTCATCAGTCTTTACTGATACAAAATCAAGAATCTGCTTAAGCTGAGCTGACAAATCAGTATCCGTAATAAGTGCAAGTGCTCCGTCAGTGCCCGTAATCTGTGCTACAAGTGCCGTAAGGTTATTAGCCTTAAGAAGATCCTGCATTGTAAATCCAAGAGCTTCCATAGCTGCTTCAAACTCATCGTCACTGATATCAAGAACATCCTTAATCTGCTCTTTTATCTCATTAAGTGCACCGGCTATCTTGTCAGCATCGCTACTATCCTGCGGCTTGTTAACTGTTGTGCTTTTTACTGAGCCGCTGTTGAGCTTACTGTCAGGATTCTTAGGTGTATCCACTTCATTATTCTGATTGCTGCCCTGTGCTTTCCCGGATGACTTGATTGCAGTATTCACATTGGTCTGCGAATTACCGGCATTAGCTGAAGCTCTTGATGCAAGCGAGCTGCTCATAATGCTTCCGAAATCACTTTTCCCTGTGCTTTTCTTAGCTGATGCAGCCTGTGCAGCATTAGCAGTTCCCATATTGGTAAGTGCATTAACACTTCCTGACACTATATCGTTAGCCATGTCCTTTCCTCCTTTCTTCAATAATATCTATGTGAAAATCCTCAGCAGCTTACAGATTCTGTTACCTGTAACACTGTCCCGGACTGCCACATCATAACTTACAAATCAATATTACAAACCAAGCACCTCTGTTAAGGCTCATTAGGGTGCATAACCTTGGTTATCTTGGCTGCAAATACCGGATCCATAGCTGCCAGTATCGCCGCTCTCTGAGTAGATTTCATATTATTAAGTATATCTGATACAAGATTAATATCGCCTGTCATCTCTTCGAGAATAGCCGCTGCCGATTTTGCATCCATCTTTGAATAGGCCTCAGCCCATGCCTTAACCTGTGCAGTATAATTAATCTTAAGAAGCACCTGCTGATAGATATCAGCAGCATTATCAGGATTCATCTCCTCATACCACTTCTTATATTCTTCTATATCCGGTGCATTGTCAGTATATACAACTTCCTCATCGAACTTCTTCTTAAGCTCTTCGTAGTATGTCTGATTGTCCTCAAATGTCTTGAGCCTGTCTATCTCTGCCTGCATCTGTGCAATCTGCTCCTGGCTTGCATTGCCGTTATTCTGATAATCAGCAAGCTGCTTTTCAAGTTCTTTTATATGTTCTACAGCCTCAGCAAGGTTTTTATACTTATATCCGGTCTCAGCTGCCACTTCCTCATCTGATGCATCAGGAAGAATCCTGTTAATGACCGGAACATCCTTTAATATAGGACGAAGTACAGTACTTCCGAATCCACCGACATCAAGTTTGATAAGAAGTCCAAATATTACAAGCCATATTGCAATAATAACGACCGCAACAATTATAGTCCAAAGTGTTCCGCCTTTGACCTTTTCCTCATCATCAGTCTCGTCAACATCAAGGACTTCATCCAGCTCGCTGTTGTCTTTATTTTTCTTCTTTCTAGGCATTGTGTGTCTCCTCCAAAATACTGTCAGTCACTCTCGTCACTATTGGCATCATTATAAGTGAAACTAACAAGCTCATCTATCTCTTTCTTTTCCTGGTCAGCCAGTTCTGTCTTAAAATTCTCAAAAGCTTTTTCTTTGAGCTTTTCATATATCTTGCGTTCCTGCATTGCTTTGTTAAGTCTTGTGCGCGCAGCTTCAAGATTCTTCTGTGCTATATTCACATTAAGGAACTGCTTCTGTATAAGGCCCTTCATAACTTCCATTGAATCACTGAGGTGCTGTATATGCTTAATATCAAGCACACCATTGGATGCTTCCTTAAGCTCTGCACGGTATGTATTCTGCCTTGTAAGAAGTTCCTGAAACTTCGATTCCTCTTCAGCCAGCCTTGCTGCCGCCTGGGCATATGCAGTTTTTTCAAGTGATTCCAGCCTGTACTTAACATCAAGTACATTCTGAAGCCTGTAAACAAACTTAGCCATTAATCATTCCTTAATCAGCAAAAAGTGACTCGAGCATATTCAACTCTTCCTCAAGGCCAAACTTTTCATCTGTCTGCTGGCACAGATACTCATTAACAGCATCTATCTTTTCTATTGCATAGTCAATTGCCTTATTGGAGCCGGCTTTGTATGCACCTATATTAATAAGGTCCTCAGCCTCTCCGTATGTAGCAAGTACCTGCTTCAGCTTACCTGCCTGCTTCTTATGCTCTTTATCTACAATCTGGCTCATGCACCTTGATATACTCTGAAGAACATCAACCGCAGGATAATGATTCTTCTGTGCGAGCTTTCGGTTTAGCATTATATGTCCATCCAGAATACTTCTCGCAGTATCAGTTATAGGTTCATTAAAATCATCACCGTCTACAAGTACTGTATACAGCCCTGTTATTGAGCCTTTGTCTGACATACCTGCTCTCTCAAGGAGCTTAGGCATCTCACTGTACACACTAGGCGGATATCCTCTCGTAACAGGCGGTTCTCCCGAAGCAAGGCCAATTTCTCTTTGAGCCATGGAAAAACGTGTAAGTGAATCCATCATAAGCAGTACATCCCTGCCCTGATCTCTGAAATACTCAGCAATAGCCGTTGCAGTCTTCGCCGCCTTGTTACGGATAAGTGCCGGCTTATCAGATGTAGCAACAACCAGAACACTTCGCTTCATACCTTCCGTGCCAAGGTCACGTTCTACGAATTCTCTTACTTCCCTGCCACGCTCTCCTATAAGTGCTATAACATTAATGTCAGCCTTAGTATTACGTGCAAACATACCCATAAGAGTACTCTTGCCGACACCGCTTCCGGCAAATATTCCCACACGCTGTCCCTTACCGACTGTAAGCAGTCCGTCTACTGCTTTGACACCAAGCGGAAGTATCTCACTTATGATAACTCTTTCCATAGGATCCGGTGGAGCAGCCTCTACAGGATATTCCTCATATGATGTCAGCTCTGTTCCGTCAGTAGGATTACCAAGACCGTCCAGAGTATGTCCAAGAAGTTCATCACTGACTTTTACAGTAAGCGGATGCTCTGTATTCTCTACAATGCATCCCGGTCCCACGCCGCCGACATCATCAAATGGCATGAGCAGGACTCTGTCATCCTTGAACCCTACAACCTCTGCATGTACCGGAGAACTTCCGTCTGCCGGAGTTATGATACACAGGTCATTGAGCTTGGCATCGGGACCTGCCGATTCAATGGTAAGACCTACCACTTTCGTAACGCGTCCCAGCTTTTTGTAGTATGATTTTTCTGTAAGCTTCAGGTATTTCATCCGGTCAATTATAGCCAAACCGATACCTCCCATAATAAATACATTAGTTACAGCTGCTGCTTAACAGCTTTATCGACTTAATAAGATTCTCAAGCTGGATATCCAGACTGCAGTCATACACTCCGGAATCAGCTTCTATCAGGCACTGTCCCTTAGACAGCTTGGAATCTTCAATTATATCAGCCTGAATATCTTTATTCATCGCACAATAGAGTTTCCCCTGATTCTGAATCATAAACTCATAATCATCATGTGATACCTTTATTGTGAATTCATTACTTATATTAGCATCCTGCAGCACATGATTAACAAGACTGAGTATCACCTGCTGGTCGCTGTCTGATATTGCATATATCGCATTCTTAAACACTTCAAGTATCACATTGACAAGTTCCGGCTCCATCTTAGCCTTAAGCTCGTTATATTCTTTCTCAAGTGCTGCCTTCCTGCTGTCATAATCTGACTGGAGCAGCTTCTTATCCTGTTCATACTTATTCTGTGCTTCTGCAGTCCCGGCATCAAATCCGTCATCATGTGCATCCTGACGTATCTGTTCTGCCTGACTCCTTGCGTCTTCAAGTATTCTGTCTGCCTGATTCCTGGCGTCCTCAAGAATTGCATCAGCCTGTGCCTTTACCTCATCAAGATCAGGTACTTCCTGTGCTTCCGCTTCCTGTGTTGCTGCGGCTGTATCTTCACCAAAAATACTCATATCTACCGGATTGCCATCTTCATCAACCATCTGTTCAACCTGCGGTGAATGAAGCCCTTCGATAAAACCGTCACTGTCCTTTGGTGCAGCCTTCTTAAGTGCATCTAATTTTTCCTGAATAATCCGGTTATAATCAATAACCCTCTCATCTTTGTTGATGATACTTGCTCTTTTTAAAAGATTAGACAATTATCTCGTCACCTCCACCTCTGGCGATAACGATTTCACCTGCATCCTCAAGCTTTCTGATAATATTAACAATCTTCTGCTGAGCCTCCTCAACATCCTTCATACGTACAGGACCCATGAAGTCCATATCCTCTTTTATCATAACAGCAAGACGCTTTGAAAGGTTGTTGAAGATAACATTCTGGACCTCTTCCGTTGAGCCCTTAAGCGCAAGTGCAAGGTCATTATTATCAACATCACGCAGCACTCTCTGTATAGCTCTGTCGTCGAGGGATATGATATCCTCGAATACAAACATCTTTCTGCGGATCTCGTCTGCAAGCTCCGGCTCTTCAATCTCGAGAGTCTCCATAATATGCTTCTCTGTGCCTCTGTCAACAGAATTAAGAATCTCAACGATAGAATCAACACCGCCAACAATAGTGTAATCCTGATTAACAAGCGATGAGAGCTTTCTTTCAAGCACTTTCTCAACCTGCTTGATAACGTCAGGTGATGTACGATCCATCTGTGCAATTCTTCTTGCTACATCTGCCTGCTTCTCAGGTGGCAGCGCACTGACAATTGAAGATGCCTGTGATGCAGGAAGATATGAAAGAATCAATGCAATTGTCTGAGGATGCTCATCCTGTATAAAGTTAAGCAGCTGCGCAGGATCTGTCTTTCGTATGAACTCGAAAGGACGAACCTGAAGACTCGCAGTAAGCTTGCTTATTACATCCTTTGCCTTATCTGAGCCAAGTGCTTTTTCAAGAAGCTCCTTGGCATATCCGATACCGCCCTCTGCAATATACTGCTGTGCAAGGCAGATCTCGTAAAATTCATTAAGTACTTCTTCTTTTGTCTGAGGCGATACACTGTTAGTGTTGGCAATCTCCAGCGTAAGCTGCTCTATCTCCTCTTCTTTCAGATGTTTGAATATCTTAGAAGACTTCTCCGGTCCAAGTGCTATAAGCAGAACCGCTGCCTTCTGTACGCCATCCATTTCTTTCTCGCCGTTACTATTTTTAGCCATGACAAAACTCCTGCCTCTTTATATCTAATCCCATCCGTCATTAAGCCAGTTGCGCAAAAGCAAAGCAACCGCTTCCGGATTCTCGTCCACAAATTTCTCGATAGCCTTTCGTATCTCTGACTTCTCCTGAAGGTCGATATCTTCGAGAGGCTCCTGCTGCTCTTTTGTTGTCCTCAGCATCTCTTCCACTGAAAGTTCCGGCTCCTTCTCCTCCACTGTCAGAGGTCTTGCACTTCTGAACACAACAAATGCAAGTAATCCAAGTATTACAACCGCGAGCGCAATCTGTAACCAGAATGTCCAGTTTCTTACGAATGCATTACCCTCAGAATCCACGAAGAACGGTTTCTGATATGCAAGCACAGTAATGTTCTGGGTATCAATACCTGTTCCTGTTGATATTGCATTAATCCATGTCTGATCCACCTGTGCTGCCACAGATTGTGCATTCTGGGCTTTGAAATCATCCCATGTTGTATTATCAAGGAGACCTCTTTTCCTGCATTCATCCTCGTTATATATAACATTCTTTACAAATGTTACTGTCATTGATGATGTGTTGTAAATAACCTTTCCAGGCTGGCTGTCAGTTGTTGTAACAAGCACATTAGGCAGATATGCATACTTTTTAACACTATACTCTGATGTTGAATTAGTACCATCCGATACGTAATATGTAGTTGAATTATCGCCACTGTTAGAAGATGTTCCCGGAACACCGCCTGCTCCATTAGTACCTGAACTTGCTTCTTCATATGACTCAGAGTAAAGTCCCTGCTCCATTCCATCCGGTGCAGAATACTGTGTATTGATAGTATTAACCGCATCCCAGTTCATATCGAGATTCATCTGCACATAAGCTTCATCATAAAGCCCTGTTGCCAGCATTCCCTGTCTAAGATGAGATGTTATTGATGATTCTATCTGGCTCTGATACTTAAGCCTTCCGTTGAGGCCTACCGTTGACGTACCACTTCCGCTGAGGTCTGTATCAGACTTTGAAAAAAGCGTAGTTCCGTCTGTGCTTATAATTGTTATGTTATCTGTAGTCTTATTACCTACTGATGTAGCAAGCAGCTGCGCCATACCCGCTGCGACCTCATCATCAATCTGCTTTGTAAGCTGCAATACTACTCCAACAGTAGCTTCCTGCTTTGTTGAATAGTATATATTAGTTGCTTCTCCAAGTGTTACAGTAACAGATGCTTCCTTTACTCCGTCAAATGACTCAAGATCCGTCTTGAATTTTGATTCAAGATACTTCTGCCACTTTTTCTGCTTATCATTCTCAGTTGTTGAGAAGCTTCCTGATAATGCATCCTCAATCGTATAGCCATCTGACTGTATGTTGCTTGATGCCAGTGCCATCTTAGCATTCGTAAGGTCTTCTTTTCTGACTTTAACAACCATCGAATTGTCCGCAACATTATACGATATTGAATTATCTGTAAGGAGATTAGTTACCTCCTGCATCTGTGCATATGAACTGCATGTTGTAAGTGTCTCATACTGTGGTCTGTTAACAACAACCGCAAGTATCACAAGTGCAATAATAACAACAGCCACACTGCTGACAATTACAGCCCTCTGCTTAACAGTATATTTATTCCAGACATCCAGTAATTTCTGTCCAATTTGTTTGAACCTATCCATGTTTCAAGTATCCCTTCTGCAATCAGCAATATTACATTGACATATTCATTATTTCCTTATATGCCTCCAGCGCCTTGTCTCTTATTGCGACAGTATACTGAAGCGCAAGATTAGCTTTCTGCTGATATACACTCAGCTCATGGGTACTTGTGAGATTGCCGAGTGAAAAATCTATCTCAGCCTGTGAAGCATCCTGAATGTACTTGTTCGTATCGTTAAGAAGTCCGACAACTGAATTATATACCGAATCAAATGTATCCTTGTCAGTTGCAGCCTGATTTGATGAAGCAGACTTAACAGCATTAGTGACTTTGTCTATATAGTCACTGCCCAGCGCCTGCGTAGCTGAATAAACGTCCATTAATAATTCCCCGTATTCTATAAAATGTTATTGAGCACAAATTATTATGCCTTGCCTATCTCTAGTCCCTTTGTTGCCATGCTCTTGCCTGCATTAAATGCAGTAACATTGGCCTCATAAGATCTTGTTGCATCTATAAGATCAGTCATCTCCTGCACTACATTGACATTAGGATATGTGACATATCCATTCTCATCAGCATCCGGATGCGACGGATCGTATTTTTTAACCATGTCAGTCGTATTATCTTCAAGTATAGATGTCACCTTGACGCCGTTACCTGCGATACCGTTACGCGCAGCCTCAAATACATGTTCAAATGACTGCACCGACTTCCCCTTCTCTGTAAAATATACTTCCTTTCTTACATAAGGAGTTCCATCTGATGTACGTGTTGTATTAACATTAGCAATATTTTCCGATATAACATCAGTTCTGAGCCTCTGCGCTGTCATACCTGATGATGCAATGTTAAACTGACTGAATAACGCCATAATCTACCTCATTCCTGCCACACCGGCTGTATTAACATAGCTGCCATCCGGCATGGCTATGTTTGGATTGTTATTACTAGCTTATTACCATCTTAATTCTTGAAAATTCATTATTCATGCTGTCTATAAGTGCATTATAAACAAGCTGGTTGGAAGCAAGCTCTGACTGCTCGGTCTCTATATCTACGTTATTCCTGTCACTCCTGTATGAAAGCGTTGAATAATCCGTATATACCTGTGAATGTACCGTATCCAGGTCTGCATGCTTAACTCTCTGATTAAGTGTTGAATATGGATTCTCAGGTGCCTCCAAAGCAGAGTTTAGATACTTCTCAAACGAAACATCTTTTCTCTTATATCCCGGTGTATCCACATTAGCAATATTATTAGTAAGTACTTCATTACGAAGCCAGCTGTTGTCTGCTGCTTTATTCAATACATCTACATACCCAAATGCTCCAGAATCAAACATATTCTCACTCCTATCCCATTATTCACTTAATAAAGTATAAGGTTTTATTCAGCAAAACACAAGCTTTTTTGACAATATTAGTCAATTTTTATTATAAACTGCACAGAATGGTTAAATTATGCAAAACAAAAGAAAGCTGCACAATCCGGGTGGACATTCGCAGCTTTCCTCAAACAGCTATTAATCAAGTTTCTTAAGTTCATCAAATACAACATCATTAATAACCTTGATGTATGTTCCTTTCATGCCGGATGATCTTGACTCAATCACTCCCGCACTCTCAAACTTTCTGAGAGCATTAACAATAACCGAGCGTGTTATTCCTACCTTGTCTGCAATCTTACTTGCAACAAGAATACCCTCCTCGCCATCAAGTTCCTTGAATATATGCTTAATTGCCTCAAGTTCTGATGATGAAAGTGTACTTATTGCTGACTTCACAATCTGCTGCTTACGCACTTCCTCTGCATTCTCATCCGTAACGGCACGCATCATCTCAAGTCCGACTACCGTAGTGCCATACTCACAAAGTATAATATCTTCTATCTCATAGTTATTATCGCTCTTATACATAAAGAGTGTTCCAAGTCTCTCACCGCCTATGTCAATAGGAGCAAGCAGTGCCTGAAACTTACGTACATTCTCTTCAGCGAATCCAAGTGTTGCAAGATTCACATTCTCTTTGGTTGACAGCACGCTAAGCAGTCTTTCGTTAAGCATCTGATCTACAAAGCCACCGACCTTATCAAAGATAAGCTCATCAATTCTGTCAACACCATCACAGAATCCTGTTCCCAGCACCTTGCCTTTCTTACTTATAACGAGTATGTTTGATTCAAGAATTCCGCTCAATACCGCACAGATATCGTTAAACTCAACTCGCTGTGAATGATTATTGTGTAATAGCTTATTGATTTTTCTTGTCTTATCCAATAATTGAACGCTCATATTCTCCTCACTTCTGCGCGTACAGCGCAATGTATATAATCGCCATCATCATAAAAGAATATTAGCACAATTAAATCAAGTTATCAATATTTTTTACACAATTTGTATAAATTAATTTATTATTCCGCATACTTCGGCTTCTGTTCAACATAGCCGCAATTTTCATCGGCGCACGCTATCTTACTTCCCTTTTCGACCATGTATCCGCCGCACTTAGGGCACTTCTTTGCAACAGGCTTCTGCCATGACATAAAATCGCACTCCGGATTATCTTCACATCCGTAATAGCGGCGGCCCTTCTTAGTCTTACGCATTACTATCTCTTTGCCGCACTTAGGACATGCAACTCCTATTTTTTCAAGATATGGCTTTGTATTACGGCATTCAGGGAATCCCGGACACGCAAGGAACTTACCGTGAGGTCCGTATTTGATAACCATGTTGCGTCCACACACATCACAGACAACATCGGTAACCTCATCCTCTATCTTGACGTTCTCCAGTTCTTTTTCGGCCGCCTTAACCGATTCATCAAGATCCGGATAAAAATTACGTATTACCGTCTTCCAGTCTACAGTTCCCTCCTCAACACTGTCAAGAAGTGCTTCCATAGTGGCAGTAAAATTAACATCAACAATCGTAGGGAATGCCTTAAGCATTATGTTGTTGACTGCTTCGCCAAGCTCTGTCACATAAAGGTTCTTATTCTCCTTGGCAACATATCTTCTTGCAATTATTGTTGTTATTGTAGGTGCATAAGTACTTGGACGTCCTATTCCAAGTTCTTCAAGTGTCTTAACAAGAGATGCCTCAGTATAATGAGCCGGCGGCTGCGTAAAATGCTGCTTCTTATCGAGATTATCAAGCTTGAGCTCTGAGTTCTCATCTATACCGCTTATAAGCTTATTACCTGTCTGTACATCATCATCTTCATCTTTGTATACAGACATAAATCCATCAAACTTAAGCTTGGATGCAGAAACATTAAATCTGTATTCACCGGCCTTAATCCTGACTGCCGTTGTTTCGTATACAGCATCGCTCATCCTGCTTGCAGTAAATCTCTTCCAGATAAGCTGATAAAGCCTGAACTGATCTCTTGACAGAGATTCCTTAACATCTGCCGGAGTAAGTGATATGTCAGTAGGACGGATTGCCTCATGTGCATCCTGTATCTTCTTTTTGCTTCCGTTCTTCTTGTCACTCTGCATAAGATACTTGCCGCCATACTTTGATTCAATATAATCATGCGCCATTACCTGGGCTTCTTCGGCTACACGTGTAGAATCCGTACGCAGATATGTGATTATACCGATTGTTCCCTGCCCCGCAATATCAACACCTTCATAAAGCTGCTGTGCAAGACGCATCGTCTTTTGTGTAGAAAAGTTAAGCATCTTGGAGGCTTCCTGCTGGAGTGTACTTGTTGTAAACGGAAGCGGTGCCTTCTTTGACTTCTCGCCCTTCTTCACAGACTCAACAGCGAACTGCTCCTTCTCAAGCTTTGCGACAACCGCATCCATTTCTGCGGCGCTTTTTATATCCATCCTGCCATCTGCATTACCATAAAAATGTGCGACAACCGGCTTCTTCTCACCTTTTACATTAAGTACTGCATCAAGCGTCCAGTACTCTTCCGGAATAAATGAATTAATCTCGTCTTCCCTGTCACATATTATTCTGAGTGCGACAGACTGTACTCGTCCCGCACTCAATCCCCTCTTAACCTTCGCCCAGAGAAGCGGACTTATCTTATAACCTACCATTCTGTCAAGAATTCTTCTTGACTGCTGTGCATTAACAAGATTCATGTCAATCTTGCGTGGTTCCTTAATTGATGCCTTAACAGCATTCTTTGTAATCTCATTAAAACTGATTCTGTTAATATGCTTATCATCTAACTTCAGTGCCTGGGAAAGATGCCATGAGATTGCTTCTCCCTCACGGTCGGGGTCAGTTGCAAGATATACTTTATCTGCTTTCTTTACCTGCTTCTTGAGGTTAGCAAGAATGTCCCCTTTTCCCCTGATAGTGATGTACTTCGGCTCAAAATCATTCTCTATATCAATGCCCATCTGGCTCTTGGGAAGATCTCTTATATGTCCGTTAGATGCACATACCTCATAATTACTTCCCAAGAACTTCTTAATTGTCTTAACCTTAGCCGGTGACTCCACTATAACAAGATTTTTTCCCATCGCCTATACTTCCTCTCAAATGCTTTGTAGCTGTCCGCTCCGTATTAATCCCCATTATCGCACATCTTCCTCACATAATAATTATGTGACACCTGCTCAATCATATCCTTCAATTCAAGATTAAGCAATATCTCACATACCTTTAATGGTGTAAGATGTGTTTCTTCTATAATAATGTCTATGCTTTTAGGAATTAAACAGATACTACCATACACCTTTTCTTCCTCGCTTGCAAGTACAATATTATTTTTTTCTTTTTTATTAATAATATTAATTCCAAGTATTTCCAGAATATCTCTCGTCTGTGTAACAACATGTGCTCCCTGCTTAAGCAGGTAATTACAGCCTTCACTAAGTACATCCCCTACACGCCCCGGCACTGCCATGATGTCCTTATTCTGTTCCAACGCAGCATCAACGGTTATAAGTGTCCCACTCCGCCTGCGCGCCTCAACAACCACAACGACATCGGCAAGTGCACTTATTATCCTGTTTCTTACCGGAAAATTCCCCGCTGACGGCTTCGTACCTGGCGGATATTCAGATAATATACCGCCATGAATCATTGTATCTGCATATAAGCCTATATTACTACGCGGATAACAGACATCCACTCCGCTTCCAAGAACCGCAAATGTTCTTCCTCCGGCTTCAGCCGATGCCCTCTGTCCGAACGTATCAATCCCTGTTGCAAGACCGCTCACAACCTGTACACCTGCCCTGGCAAGCTCCCGCCCAAACATCTCTGCAATCTGCCTTCCGTATGCAGAACACGCTCTTGCGCCGATTATGGCAACACTCGGAGCAGCATCCGGAAGATGTCCCTTATAGTATAGAATATGAGGCGCATCATATATCATTCCAAGTCTTACAGGATAATCTGCCCTGCCGGGATAAGTAAACGCTATCTGCTTTGCCACAAGACTCTCATACTCTCTTCTGACCCATTCAGCATTCCTGCATGCAATAAGATTATCAAAATCACCATGCGAAAATCTTACATTACTTCCCGACATTGCATCCTTAAGCTCCTGCTCTCCGGCATTGTACACTCCGCAGGCACTTCCAAATATTGCCATAAGCTCCGATATCTTGGTATTACCTATTCCCCTGATATTATTCAGCCAGTATACACAGAATTCTTCATCAACCATTGCGATATGCCACCGCCTCTCCTATGTGTGGACATCTTACGCTGCTGCTTCCTTCCAGATCAGCAATCGTTCTTGCCACTCTTAATATCCTGTAATATCCGCGGGCTGTAAGTCCCATCTTATCCCATATTCTTCCGGCAAGCTCCCTCTCCTCACTTCCAAGTCCGCAGTATCTCTCAAGCTCTCCTGCCGTAAGCTGTGAATTAAGCACACCTCTTTGTCCCTGAATCTGTCTTGCCTGTATTACTCTTTCGCGCATATCTTCGGAACTCATAACACAATTATGTCCACGCCATACATTCCCGGAATCACTCCTGCCCCGGCTGTTATTATTAAGTGTTATCGCTTCGTGCCTTACAGGCGATACATGCACGCACATGTCAAATCTGTCAAGCAGCGGGCGGCTTATCCTCGCCCTGTAATTAAGGATCTGTGCCTCCGTACAGGTGCACCTGCTCCTGTCAGGGTAAAATCCGCACTTACACGGATTCATCGCAGCAACCAGCATAAAGCGTGCCGGGAATCTGTACGTTCCCGAATTACGCACAATAACTACCTCTCCGTCCTCAAGTGGCTGCCGCATTGCGTCAAGTGTGGCACTTCTGAATTCCGTCAGTTCATCAAGAAAAAGAACACCATGTCCCGCAAGTGTTATCTCTCCCGGAGACAGTCTGCTTCCTCCGCCTATCAGTCCGACTGTTGTTATCGTATGGTGTGGACTTCTGTAAGGCGGCTGAGTTATAAGTCCTTCTGATGAATCAAGCAGCCCGGCTATGCTGTATATCTGAGTAACCTCAAGGCTCTCCTCCTCTGTAAGTCCCGGCAGAATCCCTGCAATTCTCCTTGCCATCATTGTCTTACCGCTTCCGGGAGCACCCATATACAGGATATTGTGCATTCCGGCAGCTGCTATCAAAGATGCCCTGACCGCGGCTTCCTGACCGCATACGTCAGAATAATCATCATATCCTGCTTCCGCCGCCGTACTGTTATAAGGAACATATTCCCCCTTGTGCAGTGCCTTGTAATCTCCGCTAAGATAATCTATAACAGCCTTCAGCGAATCCGCACCAAGAATATCTATTCCATCAACCACTCTGCACTCCGGCATATTATCAGATGGGATTATACATCTCTTAAGTCCTCTGCGTCTTGCCTCCAGCACACATGGCAGTATTCCTCTTACTGCCCTCACCGAACCGTCAAGACTCAGCTCCCCCATAATCATCATGTCATTAACCGATGTGCTGTCAAACATATCTTCCGCACACAATGTTCCCACAGCAATTGCAAGGTCATACCCTGTCCCCTGCTTAGGCATATTAGCCGGTGATATATTCACTGTCACACGTCTTGGTCTCGGATTAAGCCCCGAATTCTTAAGTGCAACTCTTACTCGTTCCTTAGACTCCCTGACCTCAGCAGCCAGGATTCCTCCCATATCAAATCCCGGCAGCCCATTCTGCACATCTACCTCAACCGCTACAATATCAGGAACAACTCCTCTCACATTCCCACATAAAATCCTGCTAAACAAAAAACTCCCTTCTTACCATATTCCACTGACAGAAAGCCAATTCACTATGGTAACAAAAGGAAGTCATACAGATACCCGGTTAATATAATTCATGACATCTTAATCCGCCCTGATTGCAATGTCATTTTTATAAGATTAGCATATTCCACGCATTGCGTCAATAAGAAAATAAAAAATGAGACAGCTTATAACAAACATAAACTGTCCCACTCCATTGAAATCAATCATGACCATCTGATTAGTCAAGTTCAAAATAATTACGTCTTATATACAATCCAAACGCCTGACCTACAGCCTTTGAAGAATCCATTACCTCAATTCCTATCTTAAGCCGGTTGGATGTATACAGATTAAGTACCTCCGTCTGTACACCTGCTGCCGTTGCAAGCACAAGAAGGTCTTCATCATACTCCATCTCATTCTGGAGAGTTCTGCCATAATCCTTAAGAATTGTCTCGCCTGCATCATATGTGCCATTGTCATTGGCATCAATATATATCTTAGCCTTTGCAAATGTATCACCTGCTGCAATATCTTCATCAGTAACCTTGAACTTAAGAGGGATTGTATTATCCGGTGATACCGTTCCATCCTCTGCTGTCTTCACTGAGCGTCCGATAATATCATACTTATTATCCTCAACCGCAATACCGTTAAGTATCTTAACCTCAGGAGGTGTTGTAGCTACGATTATCGAACGCACAAGCGTATTAACGAACAGCTGCATCTCCGGTCCGTCAGATTCAATCTTACTGTGTCCCGCACTGGTATATGTCACATTACCCTTTGAATAGATGTAGTAATTGTTAACTGCATCCTGACCGCAGTTATTGAAGTATCTGGCATTACTTCCGCCGTCAGCTCCAAGGGTATACCATACAGTAACATCATTATTATATGCACCGGCAACTTCATTACCATCCAGATCGTACGTAGGGATATGCTCAAGATTGAGCTGGTAGAACTGTCCGTGCGTTGTCTCTACCTGGATAGAATCATCTATCTTGTACGGATATTCTGTTACCTGCCCCCAGTTAAGCTTATTAACCCGCGTAGTATCCTTAGTGCTTCCACTCTTACTTACATCATTGAATGCCGTATATTGACCGCTAACCTTGGATATAAGACTGTTGGTGAATATTCCCGGTCCTTTCATACCGATAGGCTGCGTGAGATTCGTAGTCATGATAGGCTCATTATAATCACTGTTAGATGCCTGATAAGCCATTGTATCATGCGTGAACAATACCGAGTTGCCTGCATCTATGTATGCATTAAGGGCATCTATCGCCGGCTGTGTCCTGAAAGGTGTTCCTGCCTTGCCATATGAATCACGGAAACCAACTACTACGATTGAATACTGTGACAGATAATCCTTATTCTTATCATCTGCCATAAGATCCTCAAACTCATATACCTTCATAGGAGTTACATCAAGCCTCATTCCCGTTACACTGCTTGCTGCTCTGAATGAATCGGAGAATGCACTGCCCTTAAGATTCATGGTTGTCGTGCCTTCATATGTCTCTGCAGCTGTTGCATTATATATCTGCAGAACCTTAACTGTCCTTGTCTCCTGAGCCTTCAGTGCGAAGGAGCTTTCCTGAGCCTCAGTAAATCCGGCTCTTGTCACCTCAATCTTGAACTTAAAGTAACCAAACCATTTTTCAGGAATAGCACCGTTAAGTGTAATAGTGTACTCACTTCCGCTGTTTATCGTGTCAGGTATATCATAATCCGCAAATACCTCTCTCTTTCCTCTTACGGAAACTTCATTGTAAAGAGCATCGGCATTACTGTCAATGTAGAGCTTAATATGACTTCCTGCCGGAATCTTGCTGTCAGCCCTGATTGTAAACCTGATACTATTAACATCCTGCGGTGCGCGGTTAGTGTCATAATCGTACGCTGCCGGTGAAACTATCGTAAATCTCGGTCTTGAAGGATATGTAAGCATCTTCTTAACCTTGAAGTCTGAAGCAGTTGAATCAGAAGCCTCGGATGTAATATTGCTGCTTGCCTTACCCTCGGCGTTAAGTCTTTCATTAAGCTTAACCCTGCTCATCTTATAAATGTTAGAATCTGAGCCATCCCTCTTAGTCCTGTCAATTGTGCTTCCGGCATTGTATACATCTGACATCTCGAGAAGCGGAAGCCCTGCCTTAACATATTCATAAAGCTTCTCATACGCCTTATCGGTAAAGTCATTACCTGATGTCTGCTTATTACCGAACTTACTTGTAGAAACTATTGCGCCATCCTCTGTTATGACAGTTCCGTTATTCTCTGCATTTCTGCCGTAGTTAGTATTAACGTAATCAGACGGATTGTATGTTCCGATGATAATAAGGTCTACGCTTGACACAATATCATCGCTCAGGCCATTAAACGCATTGACTGACATTGACCTGATGTTAATTGTGAAGTCCTTTGACTTCTTATTAATAACATAAGTTCCCTTGCCTGTTCCTTCATCAAATGACTTACTCTTAACTGTGTAATCACCATTAATGCCGAATGTCCTGAGAATCTTGTCAGCGCCGGCTTCGTTGTTAAACTCATTCCTTCCCCATGGCTGAATCTCTATAACTTCGATTGTACTCATAAGGTCATTCAGTGAATACTTGCCCATGATATATCTTAATACTTCACGATATCCATGCTTACCAAACAAGTCATCAATCTTATTAATATCACATGTCGGCCAGTCAGGATTGGCAATACTCTCCTTGTTCTTGAGTGACTGGTCCATAACATTAGTTCCGTGATATGTAAAGAAGTTATTATGAACATACTCAGGTGTTGTTGTTGCATTAAAATAAGGTGCCTGTGGTGCACTTCCGTCTGTTGGATGAAGCGCTCTCCAGAACATCTCTGTTCCCCATTCAACAACAGTTCCGTCATGGCGCTTAACTGTCATTGAGGTCTTAGTCGTCTCAATCGTACCGCCTGAACCTTCATACTGGAACACACCTGCACGGTTCTCATTCTCATCATTAATAAGATCCTCTGCTCCGTATTCCTCCATGAACTGCTCCTGAGATATTGCAAGCTCAAGCATAAGGAACTGATAAAATCCGTTAGTCCTGTCAACAGGGATACCTGACCAGTCAGTAACAACTGCAAGATTGTCATTAACATTGCGCATGTAAAGATATAATGCAAGGTCATTACTTATATTAAGCGTAGTTGATGTTCCGCTTGTTGAAGTCCAGATATAGTCCTGTGAAAGGCCTGTTGCCCTGCCGAGATTATACTGTTTACAGAACTCTGCCATCTTCTGGTATGCCCTTAAGTTGCTTGAATCATGTGTCTTGGGATTAAGATATACAAAGTTGGCATTCTTAACATCATCATATGTAAGGTCTGATGCCTTAACCGTCTTAACAACAAGCTTATCGGTCATATCCGAAAACTTAGTCATCATATCGGTATCATCATTATCAGAGAAAATCATATGTGCAAGTACGTTACGGTCTTCAAAATCTCTCAGATTACCATATTCGTCACATATAAAATGTCCGTTAACATAATTCTGTCCGCCATAGAGCTGCGCAGCACTGAAACTGAATGCCTCTCCCATCTGTCTCTTTACATCGGCATTCTCACCACACGCTGCATAGAGCTTGCGCACATCACTTTCCTTGACAGGCATTGAATCACCGCCAACCCAGTATCCGAACTGTCCCATGCATATCTCAGGCACAACCTCAAGCACTACATAAGGATTATCCTTTGTATAATACTTATCATTGAATTCTACAACAGTCGGAATCTCATCCCTGCTGTCATAGCTGTCAGCACGTGCCTGTATCATTCTGCCTACTCCGATTGCAGATACAACAGTGACAAGTGCCATTAATGCTGCACAATATTTTTTTAATTTGATATTCTTCAGCTTTTTACCTAATCTGGACATCTATAACCTCTCATTCCGCTACAAGTATTACCGTAACAGCTATATTAATCATTTACAATGTACTCCGCAAACTGCTCAAGGAACGGGGCATTATCGAATCTGAATCCCTGCATTGTCATCTCGTCAAGGTCGAGAAGATTTCTTACGGATGTAACTCTTGATACAGATCTTGTATACCCGTTAAGTTCCAAAGTAAGTGTAACCTTAATCTGAACCGGATTATTAATCCCGACAACCTTATGCTGCATGGTTCCTTCACGTTCCGCAAGCTCTGTCTTAAGACTCGACTGGACAATCTCAATCTTCATCTCATCCACATTCTTGCAGAGGATACCCATTGTATCCATATTGGCGGTATTATCACCAAGATACAGACAATGATCCCTGACCATATATATTACATTTTTTCCGTCATGAGCAACGTCCTGTGTCTGGAATGTTGCAGCAGGTCTTGAATTGGAAATAACAAGATAGTTACCTTCCATGATGGAATCACTGATGTTGTTCAGCGCAATGTTGGCATCTTCCTGAAGCTGTGTCATTATCGTTGTCTTATTATATTGCTTGATTCCCTGTGAAACAAGCAGTGTAAGTGCAGACATAACTATTGCACCGACTGCAAGTGATATCAGAAGTTCAACCAGCGATATACCCTTGTTATTACCCTTATAACATTTTCTAATCATCCTCATAATGCACATCTCCATATATTACTCAGTGGCAATCTTACCTGTATTCGTCCACAATATCAGTTTGTATGTAAGACCATTGTTTGAAGCAATGTTAAACGTAAACTTAATGGATGTTGAGTCAAGCATGCTTGCGTTAGTTACGCCGCTGACAACCTTGTCAACCGTGCCGCTGCCCGGCTTAAAATATACGAGCACCGAATCCGTATCCGTCACAGTCGTTGTGCCATTCCCCGTAACACTGATTGTTAACTTGGAGCCAAGCTGCTGTTTATCTTTTTCAACAACATTGCCATCAGTATCCCTTCGGTATATCGTAAATGTATACTGTCCGTTTCCTGACGTTCTTTTAAGTTCTCCCCACCATTCACCTGTCTGCGACAATGTATCATTACGCAGCTCTGACACTGCCTGATAGAGATTCTTTGAAGCCTTCTTGGCATCCGCACTTACAAGCATTGTAATCCCATACGTGGCACTCGCAGCCATAATTGCAAGAATTGCGACAACAACCACTAACTCAATAAATGTTACGCCTTTGTTGTTATCTCTCAATTTTCCCTTACTTTTCCTACAAGTCATAATCTTCACTCACCCATCAGCCAATAATTAGTCTACATCCGTTTTCTTCCAGTTATTAAAGTATACAAGCTGGTTATATTTGATACTCTCAATTGATATCTTATCATTGATTGAACCGCCGCTGCCTCCTGAACCGCCTCCGGTTCTTGTGCCTCTGAATACTTTAATGAGCTTATCTGCATTCTCATCCGAGACCTGCTCACATATGCTCTCTATAAGACTTGCCGCACTGATTGTATTAATAACATTTACATCTGACTTAATATTAATATTACCGTTAGATGCATCTGTTGCAAGCGCAATTACAAGTCCGTCAAAATCAGCATTAATATTAACATTACCTATTGAAACAATTATACCGCCCTTGAATCCGCTTGAAGCTGTATATGTATATCCGCCGTTGGCAATGACAATTGCATACTCATTGTTGCCGTATTTTCTTATATTACCGCCAAGACTGGATACACCCTCGCCTGCCGTTGCCTGTGACGCCGTTACTATATCCGGACGGCTTACAACTCTTTCACCTACACTGCTTCCGTAACCCAGTACAGTATTATAGTTAACTGTTCTTCCTGACTGTCCTGTAAACGGAATCGGAATACCTCCCGCAAAATCTGTTGCATTCGTGCTGTAGGATGACATATCAAGTACTGTCGTAAGTGATTTGAATCTGTTCTTAAGGTCATTAGTAACAAGCTGCTGTGCATCATCTGACAAAGGTGCCATAGACACTGCAGCTCCTACAGAAGCATTAGATCCTGTGACCTCCGCACTTACGATAACACCTGATGTTGTTACACTGCCTGAAGCATTGACAAAACCTGTTGTCTGCTGGTCAAGGTCTTTGAGGTTAACCTTTATAAGATTCTGCATATAATTCTTCTGTGCAGTTGCTTTATCTGCATCTGTACCGGCGATTCCGAGACCTGTCAGCTTTGTTTCAAAGTCAGTATCTGAACTCAGAATAAGATACATATAATCCGAAGCCGCCTTGGCATCCTTGAAATTAAGATAGATAAAATACTGTCCGTTAACTGCCTTCGTCACATATGGCATTGAGTCATCAAGAAGTGACTTGGCAAAATACTCATTCTTAAGATAAGTAGCAAGTGTTGTTCCGTTAACTCTTGAAATATCCGAACATGGGTTACCGACAACTGAGCCTGCCGCATTATTCACTACTGTAGGCGGAACAAGATAAGCTTCCTGGTCACCCTTGAATGAAAGTGACTCACCTGTTCTGTAAGGCTCCTCCGTTGTTCCGTCATACACGATATATGAACGTCCCGCAAGATATATGTAAGATGTTCTGAGTGTAAGATTAGAATGTGCCCCATTAACTATGATAGCACTACTCTCATCCTTGTTAAGATCGCTTATACCACTGTTACTGTATCCGCTGTACTGTCCGCCGATACTTACCTTGCTTGATGCACCGTTAATCTTAAGGTCATTCTTTACAAATGTCTGGCCTTCAAGATTAAGTTCAACGCCATGGCATGGCTGCTCATATCCGCCGACTCTGTAATTCTTTGGAATAATAATATTATTGCACCACAGCTGTGTCGAACCTGAGAATGTAATCTGTGTCTGCTTCTCCGTTGTGACATCACTGTTAGTAATTACCTGCTCTCCGATAAATCTTGTACGGCTGCTGTCACCGAATACGATTCCGCCGCCGCCTGCATATACATTACCGTCGATAAGCACCTGCTTATTGTTATCAATTATAATTCCGTTGTCTGCAATAAGGCTGAATGAACCCATTGCCGGAACATTATTGATGGACTGTGCGCTGGAACTGAAATTAATATCAGATATCGGAAGCATAATACCAATATCATATGTAAGCTCTGACTTGTATCCGTCATCTGTAATATATTCAACCTTCACATCATCAGCGTTGAATATATACAGTGATGTACTGCTGTAATCTATAGTATAGCTGCAGGTTCCGACTGATGCCACATAAGGATGTCTGTAAGTTCCTGCCGTGATTGCACTGTTAACCGCATCAATAGTTATATCAACACCAATATATGAATTAATAAGCTTCCTGAACTTGTTAGAGTCAAGAGGCATAGGAGATGTCTCGTTAAAGCTTCCGTCAGTAAGGTCATTTACAACCTTAGCCATATATTTTTTACGGAGTTCAACATCGGCATTGGAAAGTCCGGGGAACGAACTTGGATCCCTGCTGACCGAATAGTTGGTCCATGAAGGGTCGTCAGAGCCGGGAACATCGTTCTTCTGTGAACGTACCATTGTATCCATGACATCCTTATATGCAGCTTCAAGTGCATCCATGCTGACCATTCCAAGTTCTGAATAAATCTCATCAACGGCCTCTTCACATGAGTAAAATGTCTTCTTGGCTTTCTTATCAACTACCTTCATCTTAAGGTTAACCATTGCACCTGCTATCGCAACACTTCCGAGCACAGCGATAAATGCAACGACAATAAGCACAACAACAAGTGTTGCGCCTGAATTGTCTTTATGGAATTTCTTAAAAAAAGAATTATTGCTAAACTTTGATTCTCTCATGGGCTAATTCTCCTTCGTTGAAGTTAGAGTCATATAAGGAGTAGTTCCCGCTGCCGGTTTTCTGCCATTCTCCTCGGCCCAGATATTAACTGTTACTGTGTACAGATATCTCTCTTCGTCCTCATCATAATTCTGTGTTATGCCGTTAGGTTCACTTGAGCCGTCCCAACCGTCAACATCAGAGAACACATTAAGACCATTGTTACGAAGCTTTGTCGTACCCGATGACTGCACACCATTAATAAATATATTAGCTGTATCGAGCTTAATCTGTACATTAGTTCTGAAAGCATCACGATCTGCAATGTCTGAATCATTGGATGCAACGTACTGCTCAATAAGGAATACATTGGCTTCCTTGCCTGCCGGAAGCATTCCTCCGCCATTCTTATGCATATTTATATATACTGAGTCGGTTGAAGTATTACCGCTTGAACCATACTTACGGTCATATGATGTGTAGAAAATATATACATCCTTAAAGCTGTCAGATGCAATATCTATTCCGTTCTGTTCAGGAAGCGTGTATTGTTTGATGAATACATCCCCCTGTGTGCTCTCAACCTTGCTGCCGCTGCTTAGATCAATTATATCGCCATCATTATTAACCCTGTACTGGTCATTGCCATAAGCATCCTTCTCTCTGTAATACTTAACATAGAGTACGGGCTGCTCATTATACTTTGAAGTCGTTGCGTCATATGTGATATTTACATCAACAACAACAACTTTCTTGATACCTGAGAGCTTAGATACATTAGTCTCTGTAGATGTCTGTTCTCTTGCAACCAGATTACCATGTGCGTCAGTTGAAGCCGGATTCACTATTGAAGAACGGCTTGGAAGGATAGTCTTAATACTTGTGTCATATCTGTATATCTCTTCCATAAGCACATAATTTTTCGTATCCCTGACTTCAGCGAATGCAGGCATACTGTAATCATTTACATTCCATGCTGAACCCGCACCTGTTCCTGCAATATCACCTTTGTTAGGGCTAAGAATTGTCTGGACATAATAGTTAATATTATTAGAGCCCTTATAGCATGCAAGACCGTCTGAATCCTTATTAACAGAAGTTCCTGTATATGTAGCCATTGTCAGATCATAGGAATAATGATTATTCGACAGCTTTGATGCCCTGGCATCATACACGCCTGTCGTAGAATCGTTGATAGTAAGCGGGGTAACAATACCGGCATCCGCATTAGCCGCTATTGTATCCCCATTACCTTTGAGAAGCTCATCAATACTAAGAGCTTTGCAGCGCTCGATGACCTTCTGGCCTATTGCATTGGCCTCTTCGACCTTACGGGCGTTAGCATTAATCTTAGATGATGTTGCAAATGTAGTAAGCATTGGCAGCGTCATTATAGCGAGTATAATCATCGCTACCAATACCTCTACGAGTGAAAATCCCTTATTATTCTTATTATTCCTATTACCGGCTTTTAACCTCCGCATTACACGGCTTAATTGTCCGTTAATATGGTGTCTCATACATACTCCCTTGTCTTACTTACTGAAATATTGTTACATTACCTGTTCTGTTAGCAATCTTGACACGGCTGCTCTTTGTATCATCATTGCATACCTTGATATTAAGAGGCATATCAGTATCATTGGTTACACTGAGGTTAATGCTTCCCGTATCCTGTGAATCAATACGAGGTGAACTCATAATAAGCATATCCAGAGTATTGCCCGGTTCAAATGACGTACCTGCGTCATAATTAGTAAGTGGGTATGTCTTCTCACCAATCTTATACTGAACCTTATATGCTCCCGCTGTGCCAGAGAATCTTACCGATACATCAAGCTGTGCATTACTGTTGGCAGTAAGTACAGATTCTCTTGTCATATCATTCTTCTTACCCATTATTACAGAATCAACATCTGAGTTAGCTGAGTTAAGGAGAATGTAGTAGTCATAATTACTGAGAATGTAATCGCCGTTATTATCAGCCACATCAATTCTTGTTGAATCAAATACACTTGAATTGAAAATGTTATCAGTTCCAACCGGAAGGCTGAATGTAGGACTTACATGCTTACGCTCACTTCCGACAATTGCATATGTTGCAATTGATGCTGTTCCGGTAACAAGACCGTCTTCTACATTGTATGACATCGATATTGACTCGATTGAATTCTTGCTATAGTAATTATTGATATAATCAATCATCTGCTTCCACTGTGAATATTTGGCCTGATAAGATATCGTCAGTGTAGTCTTGTAACCCTTCAGGTCAGTCTTATATACATTACCGCCTGATGTATTGGATGGGTTAGATGACCTTACCTTCCCGAATGTATACACATTAGCAGCGTCTGAGAATGTAACACCCTTAACCCATGCACCTGTAATCTTCTCTACCTTATTAAGGAAGTCAAGCTGGTCATCCTGATTAGTACTGCTGCTGTAGTTAGCAAATACTGAATTATATATCTTCTTATAATTAGCTGTATCATTCTCGTATTTGGTACGATTCTTAGTCTTCTCGATAAGATCCTTCTGCACCGAATGAAGCTTAGTAGCCTCTGTCTGATACTGTACTCTCATATCAGCGAGCTTCTGATATCCGAGAAGATATGATGCTGCAATAATTCCCGCAGCAACAACAATCATTATAAGCTTTTTATCTCTGTCGCTTATCTCAAGTGACATATTCATATTGCTTAAAAATTTGAATTTATTCTTCATAACCGCACTCCCCCTTATCTGGCTTTAGTTGCACCGGCTGCCTGTGTTGCCGCAGGTGTTGCAGCCGAACCGGTCTGTCTCTGTGCTGACTGTGTTGCTGCTGCCACACTCGGAGATGTTACAGTCTTCTTCTGGCTGGACGCCTTATCTGACTGTGTTGCTGACTGTGTCGGATTGAGTGACGCATCAAGTGTGAATGTACATGTCATTGAGAATGTAATTGACTTAACGCCCTCGTTATCTTCTACTTCTGCTTCACTTCCTATCAGTACATCCTGAACATTCTTAACCGACTTCAATCTCTGGACAAGGAGTGCAAGTGAACTCTTGCTACTTGTTACACCTGACATTGTAACCTCGCCGCTGTTAGAGCTCATACTCTTAATCGTAACATCTGATGGAAGGTTCTGCTCAAGTGAAGTGATAAATCCTGCAAGAGAATCGTTATTGTTATATGTAAGAATCTGGAATGCAAGAGCATCTGCAGCCGTATCCTTAGCTTCGTAATATGAATTAACAACACTCTCTATGCCCTTAACCTGATTAACACTTGACTGTGCCGAATCTCTCTCTGCCTTGGCAGACATCATCATTGCAAATGAGCTTACGATAAGAACTACCGAACCGACAATCGATGCACCCAGAATAACCTTGAATATTCTGATATCATCCTTACTCTTAACTTCATCCTGTACCGAACGTGGTACAAAATTAACAGGCTTAAGAAATGCACCTATATTGATGATATATGTTGGAATAGTTACTGCTTCTACATATGTCTTCTTATCCGTAACTATGCCGGCAAGCTCATCAATTGATTCAATAGGAAGCTTAAGTTCATTAGTGAACAGTTCCTTGAATCCAAGCATTGTTGTAGCATTACCGATTATATATGCTTTCTCTATAGGACGGTTGGAATTACGTGTAACATAGTAATCGAGAATACGGTTTACGTTAGTTACAAGATAATTAAGCGACTCCGTTACAGGGTCTCCGTCAAAGCTTGCATGAATAAGCTGTTGCTCCTGAAGCATCTTAAGTGCAGGGTCATACTTTATCCTCATGCTGTCCATAAGTGCATTAACGACAACCGACTTGCCGTAAGGTATCGTTCTCTGTAACTGAAGTACATTATTATCAAGAATATTAACTATAGTCGCATCATTCTCGACCTGAATAACGATACTTGGCGAATTATCTACCTGAAGCTTAAGTGTCTGATATGTTGAGTTACCTACATAGTCAATCGCCTTAACTTCAAGTCCGAGTGAACCGGCAAGATCGTAATATGCATTAATCATTGCCTCAGGCATCGCCATTACAAGCACTTTTATCTTAGTATCCTGATTCTCATATTCTAACTTCTCAAGGACTTCAAAGTTGATAATATATTCATCAAGATTAACCGGGAAATATTCTGACGCATTCGTCATAATAATATCTGCAATCTTATTATTCTTAACATTAGGAATAATTACCTCTTTGGTTGCCACCTTAGAAGATGCGATTGAAAATATTGTCTTCGTACTCTCCATTCTGTTCGAGTCAATAGCAACCTTGATAGCCTTTGCAAGTTCTGCTCTGTCTCGTATCGTACCATCATTGTAACATCTCGGTGGTGTTGGAACTGTAACTGCCTTATGAATCGTAGTCAGCTTATTGTTCTTCCTGGACAACTCACAGATTTTGATATATTCATTGTTAATGGATATACTGAGAGTCCTATTCCCTTTATTGGCCATTATGTATCCTCCCTCGCCACTTATAATCAGTGTGGCATATTATTATGTCGGACTTGCGCCCATATTTTTTATATTAACTGTCCGTCCGGACTGCAAAAGATGCTTACTTATAACACATCAGTGCTTAATCCTGACTTATTAATGACAGTATATTTCAGATTCATATACGGAAAATATTCTAAAGATATCTTAACTAGAATATCAGGTTAATATACCATTGTATAAATGTATTGCCCCACAATGCCGCAATCATAATTCCCGCAGCAAGATAAGGTCCGAATGCAAGCATGTGATTATCCCCGCTCATGCGCATTCTCACAGAATGAATAACTGCACCGAGTATGCAGCCTGCCAGAAATGCCAGTATAATGCATTTCCATCCAAGAAACAGACCTGCCGCCGCCATAAGCTTAATATCACCGCCGCCAAAACAGTCAGCGCCAATTATAAGTCTTCCGGCATACAGACAAATCAACATAAATACACTTACAGCAAAAAATCCGATTATGTGTTCCCACAATCCCATCGGATAATCTATTATTGTCTTAATCAGACCCAGCACTCCGATTGTAACATTAAGACCAAACGGAATCTCATATGTACGCCAGTCAATAACAGCTATTGCCAGCAGAATAGTGAACAAAAGGCAAGTTAATATGCTGGTCCAAGTTAACCCCAGATTAGCGAATATAAACACATACCCGAACCCGTTGGCCGCCTCGACCAAAGGATATTGTGCCGATATTCCGGCACCGCAGTGCCTGCATCTCCCCCTCAGAATAATGTAGCTTACCAGTGGTATGAGATCATACCACTGGATTTGGCTGCCACATGTCATGCAGTGAGACCTGTGTGTTGCGATATTCTCTTTTAACGGAAGTCGGCATATAAGCACATTAGAGAAACTTCCTATGACTATTCCGTAGAGGAATATTATTACATACAGGATAAACTCTGCCAGCATATTATTGTTACCTTTTACTAATCATTATAGTCTAAAATTGGATTCTCAAATATTACTTAGATACCATATCAATTACAGCATTGCTTGAATCCTTAACCTTTGCAGTCTTAACATATCCTGATGAACCCTTTACACCTACTTCAACAGCGCCTGCAGAAGAAATTGTAATAGTAAGAACACCTGACTTGCCCTGTGTTGATGTCATCTGAGGAGCAGTTGTTATTATAGAACTGAACTCTGATGAAAATGCAGAATATGATGCCGGAACTGAAAGTGCTGAACCATTTCCTCCTGCTGCTATTGATGTACCTGCTGATGTTACAACCTCATTATAAGCAGCTTCATTCGCAAGTGCTGTTACTACTGCCTGACGGATTGAATCAAGGTTCTGAAGATCCTTTGACTCTCTTGACTTCTCAATGTTACCGATAAGTGTAGGAGCAAGCACACCTACAAGTACTGCCATGATGGCAATAACTACGATAAGCTCTACAAGTGAGAAACCTTTGTTGTTCTTCTTTGCTTTCTTGAATCTCTTCATAATTAAAATCCTCCATATACCCTTATGTATTTGTTATTTATTATAATCCCCTCACAGGCCGCCGGGTAAACGGCCGGGGAATATAATCTGTGCTATCTGAGTGCGAACAGCTTACGCCTGCCCGACTCATCTGTGTAAGTATATGTGCTGTCTCCGGTCACATATTCACACACTATCGGATGGCCTCCCTGAGTCTTGGTCACAAGGGTCTCAACTGTGCCATTCCTGCTTATTCTTACGTACACTTCCGCATTCCCTGCCACCCTGCTAACGGGTCTGAATGCATGATGTGTGGCAAATCCCAGGGATGTATTAAGATATCCGCTCAAAGCAGAACATCTCTCATCACGTCCTGTCATAAGGTCTTCAAGTGTAATGTCAATTGCATCATTACCGTCCCTTATCTGATTCTCTATCGTGAAGTCATTGTCCATGGCTTCTTTGATAATATCGGCAGCTTCATTGAGCATGTTTATGTCCCGCAGTTCTCTTTTATATTCAAGTGAACGCCACCAGAATGTTCCTGCTGCCATAACACACATTAATATAATAAGCAGTACCGCCAATATTGTTCCTATAGCTGATAACTTTCTGTTACCGTGAACATCTTTCATATATTAACCAAGTGTTGAATACAGAGTAATCATCGGCTGGTAGATTGCAAGTACAAGTGCGCCGACTACTACTGCCATTACAATAATAATCATAGGCTCCATAAGTGCCGTTACAGACTGTGTTGCCAGTTCAACTTCCTCATCATAATAATTGGCAACATTGGTAAGCATATCCTCAATGTTACCTGTCTCCTCACCTATACCCACCATATGTACAAGCATAGCAGGGAAAAGTCTTGTAACACCTATCTGCTGTGAGAATCCCATACCGAGTGCGACACCGCTGCGGACCTTCTGTAATGCATCCTTGAATAATACATTATCCATAGTTCCGGCTGCTATCTCTATTGCACTGATCATCGGCATACCTGCTGAAAGAAGCGTTGACATTATACGTGAGAATCTTGCACATGCTGTCTTAACTGTAAGGACACCGAATACAGGTATCTTAATCTTAATCCTGTCAATCACATGCCGTCCGGCATCAGTCTTATAGTATGACTTATATGCAAATACAATACCTACTACTATAAGAATCAGCAGCCACCACTTATCAAGTATAAAGTTACTCATGTTAATTACCATAACTGTCATAAAAGGCATCTCAGCATCAAGGCCTTCAAACATATCCATGAAGTTAGGAATTACGAACATCATCATTGCTATAACAACACCAATCATAACTACAATAAGTATGATTGGATATATCATGGCCTTCTTAACCATACCCGATATCTTGGCATCCTTCTCGAACTGGATAGCCATTCGCTCAATTGCAGTCTCAAGACTTCCTGATGCCTCACCGGCAGCAACCATGCTGATAAGCAGTGACGGGAATATATCTCCCTCTGACCTCATTGCACTTGAGAGTGTCTCACCCTTCTCAACATTACTCTGCACATTCCTGATTGCAGCCTTAAGCTTCTTATTCTCAGTCTGCTCACTCATCATGCTGAGTGCATTGATAACATTGACACCGGCCTTGATGATACTGGAAAACTGGCGGCAGAATACACTTAAGTCTCGTACCTTAACACCCTTCTTTTTACCAAATGAGAAATTGATATCCTTATCAAGAGCACTCTGCTTGCCTATGGACATAGGTAACAGCCCCTGATCCTTAAGGCTCCTGGCAGCGTCTTCTCTTGTCTCGGCTACAATACTACCCTTTTTCTCTTTGCCATCAGCGCCAACGGCTGTATATGAAAAAGTCTCCATTACCTCTCTCCCCTTAACTTATTGAATACTATATCAGACATATAACATAATATTCACAGATTGTTCATAAAAGTATATTAACACACGGCTATTGTTATTTCTAGTACTTTTTATCAAAAAGATGAATATTTTGTTAATTTTTTTGTATCTAATTCACAAACAGTTATTTATTTTCAAATCTCTCACTCTGCGCCTTAATCAGTTCAACATCGTCAAAGTAATTAATCTTCATCGCATCCCTTACTTCATGAAGTGTCTGTGCAGCAGTCTCACGTGCAGCCTCACTGCCCTTCTTAAGGACTTCATATACATATGGTATATCCTTCTGGAATTTCTTGCGGCGGTTTCTTATCGGTTCAAGCTCCTCCTGCATAACATTATTAAGGAACTTCTTAACCTTAACATCTCCAAGCCCGCCTCTCCTGTAATGCTCTTTCATCTCCTCAAGATTGGCATAGTCTGTGCAGTATCTTGCAAAATGTTCAGGTCTGCTGAACGCATCAAGATATGTGAACACTGTATTACCCTCAATCTTACCCGGGTCTTCGATTCTGATATGCTCAGGATCAGTATACATGCTCATTACCTTCTTCTTAATATCCTCAGGCTCTTCTGAAAGATAGATGCAGTTGCCCAGTGACTTGCTCATCTTAGCCTTGCCATCTATGCCCGGAAGTCTTAAGCATGCTTCATTATCAGGGAGGAGGATGTCAGGATCTGTAAGCACTTCTCCATATGTAGAATTAAACTTATGAACAATCTCCTTTGTCTGCTCAACCATAGGCATCTGATCCTCGCCTGCCGGCACCGTTGTTGCTTTAAAAGCTGTTATGTCTGACGCCTGGCTTATCGGATAGCAGAAGAAGCCTGTCGGTATACTCGCCTCAAAATTACGCATCTTAATCTCATTCTTAACCGTAGGATTACGCTGTAATCTCGACACAGTAACAAGATTCATATAGTACATCGTAAGCTCACACAGCTCAGGTATCTGCGACTGGATAAATATTATGGACTTAGCCGGGTCAAGACCACATGCCATATAATCCAGTGCAACCTCAACAATATTCTGTCTTACTTTTTCAGGGTTATCTGCATTGTCTGTAAGAGCCTGTGCATCAGCAATCATTATATATACCTTGTCATAATCTCCTGAATTCTGCAGTTCAACTCTTCTTCTAAGTGAGCCTGCATAATGCCCCACATGAAGTCTTCCTGTCGGTCTGTCACCTGTTAGAATAATCTTGCCCATATCTGTCCTCATTTCTATATATTATTGTATTACATTAACCGGTTTAAGATAACTTCCATATACAAATCCGGTACATCCCCTGTACCTAATAAGAACCCATCCACCTATATTCTCCGCCAGCACTTCACATTCACTGCCTTCCGGAAGCCATCCGGCAACACCGCCGCCGTTGTCCGGAGCTTTTCTTATTGTAAGTGTCGGCTTTGTACCAACTGCCATGTACAGCGTATTGTAATCCTGATTAAGCATTGGCGAATCCGTAATCTTTTCAGCCACGGCTGACGCAGCTGTTGTTGCAGCCTGCTCTTTTGTATGCTGTGTTTCATGTGTCTGTCCGGCAGATATCTGTTGCGAAGCGTCGTTCTTAACAGCATCTGTTTCTATTAAAATCTTAATATTAGTATCTGTCGTATTCTCTGATACTACAATATCTTCCGCATGTGAGCTTTCTTCCTGAATATATTCTTCCTGAATATATACATCAGCCTGAACCGTCATCTCCTGCTCTGGCATAGTAACAGTCTCATTCTTCAGGAATACAGCTATAGCTGTAATTGCTGCCACAATGTACACAGCGCCTGTCATTGTAAGCAGTGTCTTTCTTCCCATCAGGCATTATCCCTTCGCTGCCTGATCTCATCATGTGTCTTTTCAATCTCTTCCTTAAGGCATCCTTTTCTTTCTCTCAGGCGTTCTTTGCGCTGTATCTGCATATATTCTTCTCTCTCATTAATAAGAGACTGTATGCTGTCCGCCTGTATCATCATAACACGGAGCATTAGAATGCCATGTATGAGAAGAAGCACTATTGCTATCAGTGTCCACTCTCTTCCTGCCCCGAGCATTATTAACCCTGCCACAAAACACACTGCTGCAATCAGAAGTGTTATTCGTTCAGACTTTTCAAACCCCTTAAGCTGCTTCATTATTATCTGAGTGATAACCTCCCATATTTTTTACGAAATTCTTTTCTGGCTCTGCTTCTTGCCGGCGTGCGGTATACAGTACCTACTTTGTTGTATACCCAGTATCCGCCTATTCCACACTTTTCAATAAACTTAGTATAGAAATGGTACAGTTTTATGTATGCCTGTCCACCAACCTCTGTCTTCTTTCCGGCAAGGATGTAATCTATGAGGTCATTATTACTTCTTATATCCTCTTCAAATATTGTATATACCGTGCCCATATCTTTAGCCACATGGGAATCAGAGCCTGCGATTCCCGGCTTATTAAACTTCATTGCAAGAATCCCTGCAAGATTATTACTGAGCAGATTTGTTTTCCCGTTAAATGTCTCTACGAAATCAAAATTCTCCATTAAGTGAGGGTTCTTCTTGCCCTTATGCGTCTTCATGAAAGCATAATATCCGTTACCATAAGGATGTGCCGGTCCTATTATCCCTCCCATTTCATGAACAGCTTTCTGCAGATGCTCAACAGATAAGCCCCTCGCTTCAAATATTCTTGACTTTGCCCCGTCCGGAAGCACAATCAGCATATGACCGCCATTATGTGTATCATACTCAATTCCCCTGAGTACAGTAAAATGCCTGTCCGGTCCCAGGCTTGCTTCTATCTTGTCTCTGACTGTAAGCCAGTTATCATAGCCTCTATATGAATTATGATCTGTAATCATCATACCATCGTAGCCAAGTTCCATAAGCCTGCTGACGTATTCTTCCATCGTAGCAAAAGCATCCAGAGAGCCTTCCTTAGTATGACAATGCATGTCCATCTTCATTATGCCATCCCCTTTGCCTTACAAGCCTTAGCTTGTGTAAAACAAATCCGGACCTGCAACGCAGGTCCGAATCCGTATGTAAATCTGCCTGAAATAAGCAATTACTGTGGCTGCTTGCCAATGTAAGCAAGGATACCACCGTCAACATAAAGAATGTGTCCGTTAACAGCATCTGAAGCTTCTGAAGCAAGGAATACTGCAGGACCTGCAAGTTCTTCCGGCTTAAGCCATCTGTTAGCCGGTGTCTTAGCACAGATAAACTGATCAAATGGATGTCTTGAGCCATCAGCCTGACGCTCTCTAAGAGGTGCTGTCTGAGGTGTCTCGATATATCCAGGTCCAATACCGTTACACTGAATGTTGTACTGACCGTACTCTGAACAGATGTTACGTGTAAGCATCTTAAGACCACCCTTAGCTGCTGCATATGCAGATACTGTCTCACGACCAAGCTCTGACATCATTGAGCAGATGTTGATAATCTTACCATGTCCTCTTTCGATCATTGAAGGAATAACTGCCTTTGATACGATGAATGGAGCGTTAAGGTCAACATCGATAACCTGTCTGAACTGCTCTGCTGTCATCTCGATCATTGGGATTCTCTTAATGATACCGGCATTGTTAACAAGGATATCAATAGGGCCGACTTCCTTAGTAATCTTCTCAACGAGTTCATTAACGGCTGCCTCGTTAGTAACATCACATACATATCCGTGAGCATTAATTCCTGCTTCCTTGTATGCTGCAAGTCCCTTATCAACAAGTTCCTGCTTAATATCGTTGAATACGATTGTTGCGCCTGCCTTTGCCATGCCTGAAGCGATAGCAAAACCGATACCGTAAGATGCACCTGTTACAAGAGCAATCTTACCCTCAAGTGAAAAATTAACTGACATTTTTCAAATCTCCTTTTCTTAATTTTATAAATGAATTCCAATGTATGTACATCAGAAAAACATTATCTTAAGTCCTTAATATCTACTCCGTCCATATCATCGAAGTCCTGATTCTCGCCAACCATACCCCAGATGAATGAGTATGCATGTGTAGCTGAAGCTGAATGAATTGACCAGCTAGGTGAGATTACTGCCTCTTCATTGTGCATAATGATATGACGTGTCTCTGTCGGCTCACCCATATAGTGGAATACTGCTGCATTCTCAGGTACTTCAAAATACAGATATACTTCCATTCTTCTGTCATGTGTATGACATGGCATTGTATTCCATACACTTCCCGGCTCAAGAGATGTAATACCCATCTCAAGCTGGCAGCTTTCTACCTGTCCCGGAAGGATATACTTGCGGAGGATTCTGTGGTTAGCATCCTCAAGTGTACCAAGCTCAAGCTTATTCTGAGGAAGGATGTCCTTCTCAGGGTCAATGAATACCGTAGGGTATGTCTTATGTGCCGGAGCACTGTTGAAATAGAACTTAGCAGGATCTGAAGCATCTGCACTTGCAAATGTAATCTCCTTAGCTCCCATTCCTACATACATACCATCTCTGTACTTGAACTCATAAGCCTTGCCGTCTACTGTCACAGTACCCTTGCCACCGATATTGATGATACCCATCTCACGTCTTTCAAGGAAATACTTCGCTCTGAGCTCGGCACCTGCCTCAAGTGTCAGTACCTTGTCTGTAGGCATTGCTGCACCAATTATAATTCTGTCAATCTGACTGTAGATTGTCTTAATCTCGTTAGCATTAAAGAGATCCTGCACAAGAAAATCATGTCTCAAACGTGCAGTATCATATGTCTTCACATCTACGGGATTAGCTCCTGGTCTTACTTCCATCGTATCTTCCTCCTAATAATTTACATTACTTTAAGAATAGCATATTTGAGCAATATTTTCAAGAGTATGCACTTTGTAGTTTGAATATCCGAAAAATACATTAATTAAGTCTGTATATTTCAACAGGACGTGAAAATATAGCATCTGTTCCTACAAGTTCACACTTTGTAGCCCCATCAAGATTTTTATAAAACTCTATATATTCATCTTCTTTGTATCTGTTATATTTGTCAACATCTTCAATCTGTATATTCTCGACTTCCTCATATATCTCTCCATGATTCATACCCGCTTTCTCTACAATCAGATACAAAGGTTTTGTCATATCAATTTGTTCAAGTTTATAATCTGTCTTCATAGCATTATCATATGATGTAGCAAAATATTTCCCCGTATCCCCTAACTCATTTGTAAAACATACCAAAAGCCATTCCTTGCTTAATAAAACAATTGAATTTGCATCGCTTTCGATATCTTTCAAACTTATACCTGTTTCTTGATGTTTCTGGTAATAATTATTGTAGGATAATATATTACTAAGCACACAGAACAGCATACATATCATACAGCACACAATTCTAATTGCTTTTTTATCTTTTAGCCATACAGCTACACTTGTAACAGCTGCCACAAACAGAATTGCAAGCATCGGATATGCAATAAATGCATATCTGTTAGTAAATATGCTCATTCCATAGACTGATGTTCTTATAGAATCCATGAATAATATAAAGCATACTGTGACTGCCATTACAAGATATGTATATTGCGGATGTCTTACTTTATTCCACACAAGCCTTGCTGCATCAGATACTTTTGCCAATATTTTCTTAAGCCACACTTCTTTTCTGAATACAAACATCAACGGTAGTATCAATAATACTGCTATCAGGATTACATACCCTATATATGTCAAAGTCATTGTATGCCATACTGAAGTATGCACGCCGAATATATCGTTTGTTATAAACGCCCAATAGTATCTCACCTGCATATCAAACGGATACATTGACGTTGCATAATCATACTCACTCGTCGGCATAAACAGATTATATATCGTTCTCGGATACAGTGCCACCGATGCCACAAAAGCCCCAAGCAGTGTGAATCCATACTTGAACATCAGCCTGAATCTCTTTGTAACAAGATAATAAAGGCAATACATTGCAGTAATCGCAAATGCCGCAACCACCGCAAGGTGAAGCGTCAGGAATCCCAACAGGTTAAATACGAACAGTTTTATAAGAAGCTTTTTGTGTGTCTCCTTATTGTCCCTGTTATTATACAGTTCACTCGCATAATACAACGCAATCACTGTAAGCATTGTTCCCGGAGCATAGAATCTTATATATGTAAATATCTCCTGTGCTCCCATTGTGAACCCAAAGAAAGCAACCGAAAGAAGTGACGCGTACTCTTTTTTTGTTATGCTGTATGTAAGCTTATATACGAATATCTGTGTCACAACAAAGTACATCATATTAAGTGCAAATCCGTACCACATAGACCATTTATCCACAAAGAAAGAGCATATCAGGTGCATCATCATATATGACAGCGGCGGATTATAGTCATTGCTTGAATTCATATATGCCGACTTATAATCGAATATCTCATCTCTGCTTACGGTAATATATTCCTTAAGATGCTTTGATTCAATCCACTCATTCGTCTTAGTAGGAATAAGCACATTGCCATCATATCTGTATTCATTCCATGCTGCATTGCCTATTCCATACTCCCACAGTTCATCAGAGTGAAATCCCTGCTTATTGGCAGCAAACATGCAGGTCAGATATATGACCTGCACAGCTATCATGCACGCAAGAATTACATATTCTCTCTTAATGCTTCTCAACCACTTCATAATCTACTCTCCCTCTGTATTATATTGGGTGTCCTGCCTCAACATTATAATGTAATATCTTACCATAATACAGACATAAAATCTAGCCATTCTCATGCGGAAGTCTAAGCCTGAACAGCTTTCTCTTAAGCCTCTTCCACTTGAACGGTACAAGCGGATAAAGATAACTCTTGCCTGATATAGTATTGTTAAATGCAAGCATGAGAATCCATATGACAATCCCTGCAGCAAAGCCCCACAGGTCGAAGAATGCCGTAAGAATGAGCGTTACTATTCTCACAAACTTAAGCGCATACCCCATCTCAAAGCTTGCCTGTGAATAAGTTGCAACTGTCACAACCGCCATGTAAAGCATTGCCTCAGGGCAGAACCAGCCGGATGATACGGCATACTCTCCCACAACGATACCGGCAACAATACTCAGCGGTGTTGACATCATTGTCGGCGTATTCACCGCCGCAAGACGCAGACCGTCTATACAGAACTCAAGAAGCAGCAGCTGCAGAAGAACAGGCACCTCTACATTTTCAGAAATCTTAATAAAATCAAGCCATTCCGGTATCCATGACGGATTGTTAATAAGAAGGAGCCAGAATGGCGTAAGCAGAACTGTGACAATTGTAACGACGAATCTCGACCACCTCAGATAAGTTCCCACCACCGGAGGAAAATAGAAGTCATCCGCCTCTTCAAGGACATCAAAGACGCTCGTCGGAAGTATCATTGCCGCAGGCGAATTATCAACGAACACAACCACATTGCCGTCAAGCACTGCCGCAGCCGCTGTGTCAGGTCTTTCCGAATATTTGAACTTAGGAAATGGATTTATCCAGCTTTTTTCCAAAAGACATTCCGCAAGACTCTGGACATTCATAGTAAGCGATTCAACCTTTATAGACTCAATACGTTTTTTGAGCTGCTTTACAAATCTTTTATCAACCTTATCCTCTATATAGCAAAGCACAATATCTGAACGTGAGCGTTCCCCAACGCCAAGTATCTCCGCCGAGAATAGCGGGTCTCTTATTCTTCTCCTCACCAGCGCCACATTAAATACAAGTGTCTCAACGAAGCCATCCCTTGAGCCTCTCATCACACGGTCTTTCCATGGCTCATCCACACTTCTTGCAGGATATGTTCTTCCATCAATGGCAATCCCGACATCAAAGCCGTCTATAAATACACACGTTATTCCCGACAGTATTGCTGTCACAGCCTTGCCGGCGTCATCAATCTTCTCAACTTCCGCATATGGCATTCCGACCTTGAGGAATGTATACACATCCTTTACATCATTCTCTTTCAGTCCCATAAAAAACTGCATAAGCTTATGCATAAGATCTTCCTGCAGAAAGCCGTCAACAAAGAAAAATCCCGCCATCTTCCCACCAATATCGACAGTCCTGTACAGAATATCAAAATTGTAGTCCATTCTCAGCTTTTGCTGCATAAGCTTCACGTTATCTGCTGCATTTATGCTAAAATCCCTCATTGTGCCATTCTCCATTTCACTATATGAACTCCGCATGAATTGACGGCATCAGCCGTCTGTGCCGTTTTATATAGAGCTAGTATGCACAATGTCTGTCATTAATATACAAAAAAACAGGCACCATACAAGTGTATATATCTATCACCTGTACAGTGCCTGTCATTCATCATGCAATCATATCAGACTGCACAACAATGTTATTACCATAACAATGTTATTATCATAACAATGTCATATATTACTGCTGGCTCTTCTTAAGGAGTGTCTCGTACTTCTTCTTAGCATTAGCTTCTGCCTCTGAGAACAGCTTCTCTGCTCTCTCAGGATTCTGCTTCTTAAGGTTGATGTAACGGTTCTCTCCCATGATGAAGTCTCTGTATTCCATTGTTGGAGCCTTGCTGTCAAGAACGAATGGATTCTGTCCTTCTGCTTCCCTACGTGGGTCAAATCTGAACAGGTTCCAGTATCCTGACTGAACTGCAAGCTTCTCTTCCTCAATCGCCTTAGCCATACCCTTACGGATACCATGGTTGATACATGGAGCATAACCAATTATGATTGAAGGTCCGTTGTAGCTCTCAGCTTCCTTGATTGCCTTAACACACTGAGCCATATCAGCACCCATAGCAACCTGTGCAACATAGATGTAACCATAGCTCATTGCAATTGCAGCAAGATCTTTCTTCTTAACATCCTTACCTGCAGCAGCGAACTGTGCAATAGCACCAAGGTTAGTAGACTTAGAAGCCTGTCCGCCTGTGTTAGAATAAACCTCTGTATCGAATACGAACACATTGACATCCTTATGAGCTGCAAGAACATGATCAAGTCCGCCGTAGCCGATATCATAAGCCCATCCGTCACCACCGAGAATCCACTGTGACTTCTTTGAAAGGAATTCCTTCTCTGCAAGAACTTCCTTAGCCTTATCGCATCCGCACTTCTCAAGTGCAGCAACAAGCTTATCTGTAGCTGCTGAGTTAGCTTCGCCGTCTTCGTATGTTGCATAGTACTCTTCGATAGCTGCCTTAATATCAGCATCATCTGTATTAGCAAGAATATCATCAAGCTTATTCTTAAGTGAGCTGCGGAGTGCATCAGCACCGAGCTTCATACCAAATCCAAACTCTGCATTATCCTCGAATAATGAGTTAGCCCATGCAGGTCCCTTGCCAGCCTTATTAACTGTATATGGAGTTGAAGGTGATGAACCTGCCCAGATTGAAGAACAACCTGTTGCATTGGCAATCATCATTCTGTCACCACAAACCTGTGTGATAAGCTTAGCATAAGGTGTCTCACCACATCCTGCACATGCACCTGAGTACTCAAGCAATGGCTGTCTGAACTGTGATCCCTTAACTGTAGCAACCTTGAACTTCTCAAGCACATCCGGCTTATCTGATACAGTAAGTCCGTAATCAAAGAACTTCTGCTCATCCATCTGTGACTCAAGTGGAGCCATCTTAAGTGTATCAGCCTTGTTATTGCCAGGGCAGACATTAGTACATGAACCACATCCTGTACAGTCAAGAACTGATACTGTCATTGCAAAGTAATATCCAGGCATACCTGTCATTGCATGAACCTTCATGCCTGCAGGAGCTGCATTCTTCTCTTCCTCATTCATAACAACAGGACGGATTACAGCATGTGGACATACATATGCACACTGGTTACACTGAATACATGATTCTGAATTCCAGCATGGAACATCTACTGCAACGCCACGCTTCTCATAAGCTGCTGTACCCTGTGGGAATGTACCGTCGATAACATTCTTGAATGTAGATACAGGAAGCTTATTACCCTCACATGCATTGATTGGCTTCTGGATATTGTTAACGAAGTCAAGAACCTCAGGTCTTCCTTCTGTTGCAACAGTAGAAAGATTCTCATCCGTAGCGTTCTTCCACTCTTCAGGAACAGGTACTTCAACAACTTCTCCGGCACCTCTCTCGATAGCCTCAAAGTTCATTCTTACAACATCTTCACCCTTCTTAGCATATGAATGCTCTGCTGCTGACTTCATGTAGCCAATAGCCTCATCCTCAGGAATGATGTTAGCAAGCTTGAAGAATGCTGACTGAAGAATTGTATTGATACGTCCGCCAAGTCCGATCTCCTTACCAAGCTTAATACCATCGATGATATAGAACTTAACATTATGCTCAGCCATATATCTCTTAGCCTGTCCAGGAATGTGATCTGCAACCTCTTCAGGTGACCACTCACAGTTAAGAAGGAATGTACCGCCATCCTTAACATCCTGAACCATGTTATACTTGCTCATGTATGCAGGGCAGTGACATGCAACAAAGTCAGCCTTATCAATAAGGTATGTAGACTTAATAGGTGACTTACCAAAACGAAGGTGTGATGTTGTAACACCACCTGACTTCTTAGAATCATAATCAAAATATGCCTGTGCATACATATCTGTATGGTCACCGATAATCTTGATTGAGTTCTTATTGGCACCTACTGTACCATCTGCACCAAGTCCCCAGAACTTACATGATGTTGTTCCGGCTGGAGCAGTATTAGGATTCTCTGTACGTGGAAGTGAAAGGTTAGTAACATCATCCACAATACCGATTGTAAAGTTCTTCTTCTCTGTATTGTTGTATACAGCGATGATGTCTGCAGGAGTTGTATCCTTAGAACCAAGTCCGTAACGTCCGTTAAGAACTGTAACATTAGCGAACTTAGAATCCTTAAGTGCTGCAAGAACATCAAGATAAAGTGGCTCACCGATTGAACCAGGCTCCTTAGTTCTGTCAAGAACATTGATTACCTGTACTGTCTCAGGCATTACTGCAAGCAGATGCTTAGCTGAGAATGGACGATACAGACGAACCTTGATAGCACCAACCTTCTCACCCTTTGATACAAGATACTCAATTGTCTCATCGATAGTATCACAAACTGAACCCATAGCGATGATAACCTTTGTTGCATCAGGAGCACCAACATAGTTGAATGGCTTGTAATCTGTGCCAATCTTGGCATTAACCTTGTTCATGTACTCTTCTACGATATCAGGGATTGCTTCATAATATGGGTTAGAAGCTTCTCTTACCTGGAAGAAGATATCAGGGTTCTGAGCTGAACCGTGAAGTACAGGATGCTCCGGATTAAGAGCTCTCTTCTTGAATGCAGCAACTGCATCCATATCACACATTTCCTTAAGGTCTTCGTAGTCCCACATCTCAATCTTCTGAATCTCATGTGATGTACGGAAACCATCGAAGAAGTGAACGAATGGAACACGTCCCTTGATAGCTGCAAGATGTGCAACTGCACCAAGGTCCATTACTTCCTGAACACTTGAGCTGCAAAGCATTGCAAAACCTGTCTGACGACATGCATAGATATCCTGGTGATCACCAAAGATTGAAAGTGCATGGCTTGCAAGTGCTCTGGCTGATACATCAATAACGCCAGGGAGCAGCTCACCTGCTACCTTATACATATTAGGGATCATAAGAAGAAGTCCCTGTGAAGCTGTATAAGTTGTTGTAAGTGCACCTGCTGCAAGAGCACCATGGAATGCACCTGAAGCACCACCTTCTGACTCAAGCTCGAATAACTTAACAGTGTCTCCGAAGATGTTCTTTCTTCCCTGTGTTGCCCACTGATCTGTATAATCAGCCATTGGTGAAGAAGGTGTGATAGGATAGATGGCAGCTACTTCTGTGAACGCATAAGATACGTGAGCGGCAGCTGTGTTACCATCCATAGTTTTCATTTTTCTTGCCATGAATGAATACCTCTTTCTTTCTTTATTAATAGAAATTATTCATTTCCGTTAACCTTATTTTATTATCAATAGCCTAAAAAGTAAAGCACATAATGAAAATTTTCGTCAATTTTAATAAATGCGTGTCGTATACAAAAAACTTGTTAAACCTTTGTCAAATTTTCCGTTCTTTCTGCATCATTTCTGCATCATTCCGTTTTCCAAAACACGTCATGCAGTACGCAAACATTGCAAAAAAGAATACCACAAGTCCCCTGAACACAAAGAACCAGTGCACTATCGTATGATTTGCGACAACACAATACCACGCTATCGGCAGCAATGCTATAAATCCAAATATGAGCAGATTCTTTTTTCTCTTCAACTGCTCATTTCTATAAATAATCATAAGTATAAATGAAACAGCTATAATTGCTCCCATAATTGCCAGTACATAATCAACACATGCTGTTTTGAATGGATTTTCAATCTTTTCAAAGAAAAATATCTTTTCATTTATCATATATCCCATGATTACATTTTCATACATATTGCCACTTCTGTAATTAATCTGGTTAATAGCATTATCAATAACATTCCTGTGAAGGATAACAGAGCCTGCAGCCCATTTGCCTGCCCACATAAGACCATACCCCATTGCCCATGAGACGCAGCATTTAAAAAGCACATATAATTCATCTGTAAGCTTTTCATTCTTCATCATAATCGCGCATATCGTAAGTGGCACTCCGAGCGATGCCACAGGATATGTGAGGAAATCAAAAAACGCGGTCATAATTCCCATAACAAGCAGTACTACCGGCATTCTGAAGCTTTCCATTGTAATCCTGCTGTCCAGACACAGCCATATTACACCTATATTCATTATGTAATATATAGAAGAATTCTGCATTGAAAATGGAATAACCCACGGTGACATGCATATGATTGCAGCCATATAAGCAATAAGGTATTTTACCCCGAATCTTCTTGCTACTGCCCATAATGCAGCCAGTGTTACCAGACCTGCAATTATTCCGTTTATAATCCTTATGCCCGAATAATTAAATACCAGCAGCAGCGGCCGGAGGAATAATTTATATCCATGCCAATATCTTGCATATTCCTGCTGATAGTATTCATTCTGTCCATCTGCATATATCACAAGTGCATCTGAAGGCTTTTTATATATATCCGTCGGAAGATAATAGGCAGCATTCATCGCATTATATGCCACACCTCTGTTCTCATCCGCTGCCACACACTCCGTAAGCATCGTTGCATCCGTATAATTATCAAGTACAGTAATCCACGGATATCTTTTAAACAGCGCCTTATAACTGCCCTCGCTTCTGAATACATCTGCTGACTCGCTGACATGCTTTTTAATTGTGCCGGCAGGCAGGCACTGCACCGCAATCATAATTACTGTGCCGGCAACGACAGCTGCAAGCACGAATATGATATTCTTCAATATCATATTCAAAAAATCTTTAACCCTATTCATATTCTACTCCTTTAAAACTATTTATTATAATTTCCATACTATTATATACTATGTAAGCCTGCTCCTGCAATCCCAATAAAGCTCCCCCATAAAGATATTAAAAAAAGCCCGGCCGGCGGACTGCACAATATCCGCCAGCTGAGCCTTCATTATCAATCATTCAGCATTTTTATTATTTATTATCAGCACTTTGTAGTCATCAGAACTACATTTTAGAAATCATCCGCACCCTGAAGAGCATCATATCCTGTCTCGCCTGTACGAATCTTAACAACATCCTCGATGTCATGTACGAAGATCTTGCCATCACCGATGTGTCCTGTGTAGAGAACCTTTCTGGCTGTATTGATTACATCAAGCACAGGAACCTTGGCAACTACCATCTCAACCTTAATCTTAGGAAGAAGGTTCATCTCAACCTCAACACCACGATAGTACTCTGTAGCACCCTTCTGGACACCACATCCAAGAACCTGTGTTACCGTCATACCTGTTACACCAAGGTCGTTCATCGCCTTCTTGAGAGCCTCGAACTTAGCCTGCTTCATGATAATCTCAACCTCAGTAATCTTAGCGTCACTGTTGTTGAGTGAAGCTTTCATAGTAACAGGGACTGACTTTTCAACTGTCTCTGAGCCAAGCTCAATTGTCTCACCGCCATCATCAAGGTCATTTGTTGAGAATGCAAATCCTGCATATGCACTTGCCAGTCCATGCTCTGTTGCATCAAGACCTTCAATCTCTTCCTTGGCTGATACACGAAGACCGACTGTGTTCTTAAGCACTGTAAATATAATTACCATACATACTGTTACCCATGCAAGTACTGATACAACACCAAGTATCTGGATTCCAAGGAATCTGAAGCCGCCACCGTAGAAGAGACCGCCATCTGTTGCAAAAAGGCCGACAGCTATTGTACCCCAGACACCGTTACCACAGTGAACTGCTACAGCACCGACAGGGTCATCAATCTTAAGGACCTTATCAAGAAGTTCTACTATAAGTACTACTATAATACCTGCAACTATACCTGTTACGGCTGCACCGAACGGATCCATCACATCACATCCGGCTGTAATTGCTACAAGACCTGCAAGTGTACCGTTAAGTGACATTGAAACATCAGGCTTCTTATAACGGATCCATGTAAATATCATTGTTGTACATGTTGCAACTGCTGCTGCAAGGTTTGTATTGTAGAAGATAAGACCTGCGCTTACCATAGCTTCATCTGTATCCATTGCAACTGTTGAACATCCGTTGAATCCAAACCAGCAGAACCAGAGAATAAATACACCAAGTGCTGCCATTGTAAGGTTATGTCCGAGAATTGCCTTAGGCTTGCCGTCCTTTGTGAACTTGCCGATACGAGGTCCAAGGAATGCCGCACCGATAAGTGCTGCACATCCGCCTACCATATGTACTGCCGTAGAGCCTGCAAAATCATGGAAGCCAAGCTGTGCAAGCCAGCCGCCGCCCCATATCCAGTGACCTGATACAGGATATACAATAAGTGAAATCAGAAAACTGTAAATGCAGTATGCACTGAACTTTGTTCTCTCTGCCATAGCTCCTGACACGATAGTTGCTGCTGTTGCGCAGAATACTGTCTGGAAGATAACATATGCATACTTTGGAACTCCTGAAGGAAGAACATCTGCATAACTGCCAAGAGTGAACAGATCAATTGAGCCAAACAACGGAGATGTACTTCCGAACATAATACCAAATCCAATTATCCAATATACCGGAGTACCGATACAGAAATCCATAAGGTTTTTCATAATGATGTTACCGGCATTCTTAGCTCTTGTCAGACCTGACTCAAGAATTGCGAATCCTGCCTGCATAAAGAATACTAATGCGGCGCCTACAAGCACCCAGATTGTGTTTACTGAACTAAATTCCATAACATAATCCTCCCTGTTTCATATTTATTTGAATGCTGCTCACACATCACTCTCCCACCCTTGGCCTTCAGGCTTCTGGAAATGCACACCTGCCGCGTAGCAGCCGCGGTCATAATCTGCATAAAAAAATGCGTGCAACTTTCCGAAGAAAATTACACGCATTTGTGTTCGCTTTATTCATGTTTATGCACATATAATACATATCCATTTTTAAAAAATATTGAAAAAATCGGACATCATTTTATTGACTTTTAATAAAGTGTTTAGTATTCTTAATAAAACTTCATTTTATAATCACAAAAGCCACATAGACTTGCACTTATGCATTATTCCGCCAAACCGCATATTGCATTGACGCGGTCCGTGTGCAGAAAGCAGTGCATGTATTGAAACATGAATCAAAACAGGAACCAAAACAGGAATTAAAATCAGAAGCAGTCATTGAATTCATGGCTTCACAGCCATTCGTCTTCTATCAGCTCAACCCTATTGCAGATATCACATTTTCAGATGAAGCATTGGAATGTTACGTTGATTTACGCAGTTCAGATGCATCTGCAATTGCCGGTTCTGTTATACGTTTTATCCCGGATGAGCATGTCATACGCATAACAGCTGATAATCACAGAGCACCCGTATTTATACATACGCTCAGCTCGCCGTCTGATATCAGTCTTGCAGAACTAATGCCGGGTTCCCATATCACAATAACACTGATAAAGCCGGAACATTTCTTCACATCAGATGCTGCCGGGCCTTTGTGCGATATGATGTCGATAATACGTGACAGCCGCGGTGCAGCTTCAGTGGCATTCCTTGCAGATGAATTCGTATACTCAACACGCCATATAACGCGTCTGTTCGACAGGTATCTCGGATACAGTCCCAAGTCCTACTGCCGCATGACCCGCCTGCACTGTGCACTTCGTGAGATACAAAAAAATCCCGGTCAGAGTAATTCTTCATTCATTGAGAATCTCAATTACTCAGACCAGGCTCATTTTCAGAGGGACTTTAAATATTATATGGGAATTACACCCCGCCAGTACATTCACATATTGCGCTTGTCTATATACTGAATCATTCCGGGTCCCAGCTTCTCTGTAGGCCGTGCAATAAATCCGTGTCCTGTATAGAACGTCTCACGTCCCTTGGCACACATAAGATCAAACATCATCTCTGTGCCGTCAGCTGTTATTCCGGCAACATACTCCTTAAGCATACCGAGTATAGTGCTTCCGACTCCGTTATGCTGCGTATTGGGAACTACTATCAGATCCTGCACATAACATATTACTGCTCCGTCACCTACAATTCTTCCCATTCCTGCAGGCTCCCCGTCAATATATGCCGTCACAATGTACAGACTGTTATCAATCGCTTTCTGCGCCTGAGCCCTTGTGAGCTTCTTCCATCCGACACGCTCCCTTAGTCCCAGATATGTGTCCACATCAAGCGTATTCTCTCTATATTCTGTCATTATATATACAAATCCTTGTCATTATATTATTTGAGTGTAATCTTAACCGGGCTCACTCCCTGTCCGCTTAATGACAATGTAAGACTCGATATCTCTTCTGCATTCTTCTCTGATATCATGAATAATACAACAGCCTTATAGTCTTCTCCGGGTGCTATTGTAACATCCGAAAGCGTGTTAAGGTCATTCTTAAGCATGGTTGCGTATTCTGCCACGCCTGCGCCGCCATTAACCGAAAGCTTCATCACGACACCAAGCGGTGCAGTATTGCAGACAATATTATTTCCCGTTGTATTCTTAAGATTGAATTCAACAGCCACAATGTCCTTTCCTGAAATTGCCCTTACAGACAGTGTATCGCTTTCCTCAGGATAATTCTTACCTACAGTGTAACCCGAATATGATATTGTAATCCCGTCAAGATTCATCGCAGCTGCAAGATCTGACATAGACCCCGTTGTCGCAGAGGATGTCGGCTTCTGTCCATGCTGTGTGGCAGACTGTGTAGCTTTCTGTCCTGACTGCGTTGTCTGCTGGCTTCCCGTTGCTGCGCTTCCGGTCGGTCTCTCAAAATTAGTTATATTGTCATTAACTTTTATGTACTTCCATTCATTCTCATAAGAATACTTCATCAGCGTTCCGCCGATATATTCTGCAATAAGGTCATTCTGTTCGGATGTTACCTTCACACTGCTGCCACAGCCGCCGAGCATAAGAGCTGCTGCCGTAAGCGGTATAACCGATGCCTTAAGTGCGGCTTTTTTAATTGTATTTGTTTTCATACAGGAATCCTCATTCTAATCCGTAAAGCTTAATAACCATACTATAATACAAATCTTTCCATACTTTAAATATTATACCATCAGTTATTCATTTTTGCAATCCAGTTCAAACCAGAACTCAACTCCGTTAGAATGGTTAATCACCCCGTATCCGCTGTTGTTTGACTCCATTATTGCCTTTACGATAGAAAGTCCGATTCCGTTACCGCCGTATTCTCTTGTTCTCGCTTTGTCGACCTTATAGAACTTGTCCCATATCTTAGGTATATCCTCTTCCGGAATATTCTTTCCGGTATTAAATACAGATACTCTTACGGTATCCTCATTCTTTTCTATAGCAACCTTTATAACCTTATCAAACTCGCAATGATTAATGGCATTGCTGAAATAATTAGTTACGACCTCCTCAATCTTGTACTCATCCCCCCACACATATACAGGTTCCTTCTGGTCAAATATGACATTTATCCCATTCTGTGATGTTCTTATGCCATTATTGCTGATAACCGACTGTATAAGCTCCGTCACATTGAATCTTTCAATAACAGGCTCCTCATTCCACTCCATCTGGTTAAGTGTAAGAAGCTTCCTGACCATGTCATTCATCTTCGATGCCTCATCCATAATTACATCACAGTAAAAATCCATACTCTCAGGGTCGTCGCTTATCCCCTCCTTAAGTCCTTCAGCATACCCCTGTATCAGTGCTATAGGTGTCTTAAGTTCATGTGAAATGTTAGACAGAAATTCCCTTCTGCTCTCGTCTATCTTATTCTTATTCTCTATATCTTTCTGCAGCTCAATATTAGCGCTCTTAAGCTGTGATATGTTGCGCTCAAGCTTCTCTGACATTGCATTAATGCTGTTCCCCAGAAGCCCTATCTCACTCTTATCATTGCCTGTATATCTGGCTGTAAAATCCATCTCAGCCACCCGCTCAGCAATATTGCTTAGCTCTTTTACAGGCTTTGTTATATAACTTGAAAATACATACGCAACCACTATGCTTGTGCAGCCCACCGCAAGTCCTACATATGCAATAAATCTGTTTGATATCGCAATGCTCTCTTTTATGCTCTGCACAGGCATTCTGAGCATCGCAATATAGTTCTCCGAATTACATCCGGCATAGCTTCCCCATATTTCAATATAATAGTCTCCCATCTTCTTGTCATATGCCTTCTGCACGGTATAATTCTCTTTTTTCTCGATTATATCGATTTTTTCTGAAGGCTTGGCAAAGATACTGTCAACCATTCTGTCCCTGTCATCTACTCCGCCCTGATTCTTTGATGAGTATATGGTATTCCATCCACTGTCAACTATAAAAAGCGATACACCAACAGGATTAGTCACCTTCTCTATTCTGTTACTCATCTCCGATGCATCAATCTCACAATTCTCATACTTTGCAAGAATCTCTCCCACTTCATTATACGCATGCACAATATCACGTTTCTTCTCGTTACTGTAAAATCTCGTTATAAATGTGCTATTTATCGCAAGTATGAGCAGCACAAGTCCTGTGACCATCGCTGCCAGCAGAATCATTATCTTAGTCTTAAGTGAATGATGCATATTATCCGTAACCTCCGTGTCCGCTTTATGCTTATATTTATCCTGATTTTTCACACTATACAGATATAATATACTCCCGGTGTGAACTTAATGTGAATAATGCTGACAGGGAGAACGGAATTCATTCCGCCTCCCTGTCAGCATTAACATTAATTATGTATCTACTTATAATCCATAACCAAAAACATCGGTTTAATTGCTACAACCTCGTCATACTCTTCCTGTTCAACAACCACACTTGAATTAAGTGCCTTAAGGTCTTCCTTAAGGATCCTGAGTGCCTCAGGAATCGTATCAGCCCTGCCTTCCCTAAGTATCTCCTGCATTCTCTTAAGCACTACAGGATGTGCGTAACATGCAGGGACCGGAAAATCAGGATACTTTTTAATATATGATTCCATGTCATCGACTGCTTTTAACAGACGTCCTTCAATATACCTTCTGTTATTATGTGATGTTGGAAGAACACTGGCACCGGAAAACAGGAATATCGCTGCAAGTCCGAACAACAGAAAATATACTCCGAGCCCGGCCTGTGTTGCCATGGCATATATTCCATATACAAATGCTGCCACTCCCATAATGGTTATCGCAAGTGCCACCCACTTATATGCCGGATTACTTCTTTCATATACTCTCTTTTTCTTTGCTGACTGGCTGAGATTAAGATACAGATCAGACTTTCCATGCAGATATTTTTCAGCTTTTTCGAGCATTGCTATATCAGCCTTTGCCTCATCCGATATATCTCTTTCCTGCTGTTTAAGAGCAAGCCTTCTCGCCTTCTCATCAAGCTTTCTCTGCGCTTCGGCACTATGTACCGGGATATCCGGGAATTCCTGTTCAATATAAGCAATCAGTCTGTCGACATCTTCCTCATGCTTAAAATTGCACTGTTTTTCCCTGCCGTCATCATATTCAACCACAAGGTAGGGCAGAGAGCCGAACACTCCCTTGCCTGTGAATCCTCCTTTGCTCATGGCAACTCTCTTAAAGATTCTCGATACAGAACTGATAGGTACATAATACTGTCTGTCTATATAGAAACTGTTAAGATATATTGCCTTTTTTCCTACTCCGCATGGTCCGAACTTTCTGCATGCTTTCTTATCACTGACAAGCTCTTCTTCCCGGAGGGCGGTGCTGCCCAGCCTCTGTGGTTTAAATATCATACACTCATCTCCATTCTGCCAACGCTGTTATGTAAATTAATGTAAATAATTATTGATTCATCTCAAATCAGTTCTTAGCAGGCTTTGGCTGCTTCTTTGTTGCATATATGAATATTCCAAGGAACAAAGCAGCAAGAACAAGTCCTACCGGATAAGCTATTGTTGTTGAAAGATGGAGACATTCAGGTGCGCAGAAGAAATATGTCATTGAAACTGCACTCATGAATGTTGCAGGAACCGCTGTAATCCAGTAGTTCTTCTTCTCACGGAACAGATACATGCTGGCTGTCCAGAGAACTATCATTGCAAGTGTCTGGTTAGTCCAGCTGAAATATCTCCATACAATTGAATAATCCAGATGTCCTACAAATGCGCCGACTGCAAGAAGAGGAACACAGAGGATAAGTCTCTTGGAGAACTTATTCTGGTCAATCTTGAACCAGTCTGCAAGAACAAGTCTTGCACTTCTGAATGCCGTATCACCTGATGTTATAGGGCATACAATAACACCAATCATTGCAAGTGCAACACCAACGCTGCCCATCGTCTTGATGCAGACATCATATATAGCTGCTGACTGTCCGCTTGCAAGAACTGCACTAAGTCCTGTGCTCAAGCCGCCGCTTACTTCATAGATTGCGCATCCTGCTGCTGCCCAGATAAGAGCTATAACACCTTCTGCAACCATTGCACCGTAGAATACGAAGTGACCCTGCTTCTCAGACTTCATACAACGTGCCATAAGAGGTGACTGTGTTGAATGGAAACCTGATATAGCACCACAGGCAACCGTTATGAACATGAAGCTCCATACAGGAGTTCCCTTTGGATGCATGTTGTAGAAATGTGACCATATCTCAGGTATTGTGAATTCCGGATGAATGAATATACCGAATATAACACCTACCGCCATAATGATAAGGCAGATACCAAACAAAGGATATATACGTCCGATAATCTTATCAATTGAGATAAATGTTGCAATGAAGTAGTAAGCAAGTATTATCCAGAGCCACATCTCTGAACTTGTTAACATTCCTGTCACTCCGCCATTCTTAAGAAGAGTAACTATAAGTCCCGCAGGTCCGACAGCGAATACCGTACCAACCATAACCAGAAGCACGACACTGAATACACGCATTACATTCTTCATTACTCCTCCGAGATAGATACCACATACCTCAGAGATAGATGCACCATCATTACGTTCCGAAAGCATACCTGAGAAGTAATCATGCACACCACCTGCAAATATTGTACCAAATGTAATCCATAAGAATACTACAGGTCCCCAAAGTGCACCCTGCATTGCACCAAATATTGGTCCGAGGCCTGCGATGTTAAGCAGCTGTACAAGGAACAGCTTCCACTTTGGCATTACTACATAGTCTACGCCATCATTAATTCTTACTGCCGGGGTCTCTCTGTCATCCGGTGCGAATGTATTTTCTACAATCTTACCATAGACAAAATACCCTCCAATAAGTAAAGCAAGACAAATAAAGAAACTAATCATAAGAAACACCTCCGATCGAGTATTTTATTTATGCACACATTATAGTACAATTATGAAAATTTTCAATACTTTTTCGACATTTTTTGGTAATTTTTGCGATTTTTTTCTTTACTTGTCCTGCTTCTTTATTCAAACCACACAATTATTATATTTTACACCATTTATCTTACAATTATTTTACAAATATCATACAAATCAAAGCTTTATACTTCAAATTTGTAGCCCATACCCCAGATTGTCTTAATGTATTCTCCCTTCTCTCCCATCTTCTTGCGGAGCTTTTTGACATGTGTATCTATTGTTCTTGCATCTCCAAAATAATCATAATTCCACACATTATTAAGAATCTTCTCTCTTGAAAGTGCGATTCCCTTATTATCTATAAAATACTCAAGCAGCTCAAATTCCTTGAAACTCAGGTCAATCTTCTGACCGTCTATCTTAACTACATGAGCCGACTTATCCATCTCAATTCCGCCAATCTCAATAATCTCTCCGGCATCCTTGGAATATACTCTTCGTATTATTGCATCAACTCTTGCAGTAAGAATCTTCGGGCTGAACGGCTTGGAGATATATTCATCAACTCCGAGTTCAAAGCCCTGAAGTTCGTCACGTTCCTCACCTTTGGCTGTAAGCATTATTATAGGCACTTTTGAATTACGCCTTATCTCCGCGCAGACTTCCCATCCATCCATCTTAGGCATCATCACATCAAGTATTATAAGCGCAATATCTTTGTCTTCGTAAAATATATCAAGCGCTTCCTCTCCGTTGGCTGCCTCTATAACATCATAATTGTTCCTTGCAAGGAAATCATGAACAAGCTTCCTCATTCTGCTCTCGTCATCCACAACAAGTATCTTCATCTTATCCATATCTAACTCCATTCCAATTTTTTTAATTGTTCTGTATTTTTGAATTTTACTTCATATTATTGTCGGAAATGTGAAGTTCCTTCTCTTTTTGTTCAATTACTTTCTGTCTCCGGTCAAGTTCTTCCTGCCATGACGAATATTTGTCCTGAAGCTTTGTCTCATAATTGAGTATATTGGGATTGGAGCTTGTCGCAGTTATAGCAATCATAACAATTATAATAATAACAAGTGCGACATTAATTATTACTGACTTGTTAAAACGGCTCTTATACATGAACACTTCCCGCTGAAGTTCCTTAACTTTTCCTCTGCTGCTAAGCGCTTCCCTTCTGTCATCCATTGCCTGCTGTGTCTCAACATTAATCGGTATCGGTCTTATCTGTCCATTAGGCACTGCCTTGCTCTTGTAAAGCTGCTGCTGGAGCTTCTTAATGTAATCCATCCCGACAGGAGACCTGAATAACTGCTTATCCAGTATATTGTTATAAAGCCTGTACACCTGTCCTATATCATTATAGTCAGCCTTTGATGAAAGATACTTTATTGCCTCAAGTTCTTCCTTTGCAGCATCAGCCTCTTCTTTTGTCTCGAATGTATATCCGCCAACCACAAAGCCCTTTGAATTCTGTTTAACGTCCGTGTTTCCCATAGCTGTACCCTCCATCCGGCATTGCATCATCACATATCAGCATTGCATCATCACATATTATAAACCCACACATAGTCACATATAAAAAATACCGGGCAAATAAGCGTCTGCAGACCATCCTTTTGGTCATGCATCCGTTGTCTTCGCCCGGTCTCCCACAAATGAACAACAGCCTGCTAAGACTGCCTAACCCCTTTGGTTATTCTATTGTTCTTTTGTAAATACAATTTTAACATTTTTCAGGAGTAAAATCAATGCTCATTTGTGCAGTTTTTATAAATTAAGTATTAATTAAACAGTAATTTTGTGGAAAGTCTTCTTACCCTTCTTAAGTACAAGTCCTTCACCTGCGAATCTGTCCTTTGCAATTACCGCGTTAATGTCTGCAATCTTCTCTCCATCGAGAGTAATACCGCCCTGTTCAACCGCTCTTCTTGCTTCTGAACGTGATGCAACAATTCCTGTCTTGTGAACAAGTGTAACAATATTAATTGCGCCGTCCTCAAAGTCAGCATCCTCAAGCTTTGTAGAAGGCATATTAGATGTGTCACCACCGCCTGCGAACAGTGCCTTGGCAGCAGCGTCAGCCTTCTGTGCCTCTTCCTCGCCGTGTACAAGCTTTGTAAGCTCATATGCAAGAATCTCCTTAGCCTTGTTAAGCTGTGAGCCTTCCCAGCTCTCCATCTTCTCAATCTCCTCAAGAGGAAGGAATGTAAGCATCTTGAGACACTTGATTACATCAGCATCGGCTACATTTCTCCAGTACTGGTAGAACTCATAAGGTGTTGTCTTATTGGCATCAAGCCATACTGCGCCTGACTGCGTCTTACCCATCTTCTTGCCCTCTGAATTAAGGAGAAGGTTAATTGTCATTGCATATGTGTCTTTACCAAGCTTTCTTCTGATAAGCTCTGTTCCGCCAAGCATATTGCTCCACTGGTCATCTCCGCCGAATTCCATATTACATCCGTACTTCTGGTACAGCATATAGAAATCATAACTCTGCATTATCATGTAGTTGAACTCAAGGAAGCTTAAACCTCTCTCCATTCTCTGCTTATAACATTCTGCCGTAAGCATTCTGTTTACGCTGAAATGCGGTCCAACCTCACGAAGCACATCAACATAGTTCAGATTCATAAGCCAGTCTGCGTTATTTACAAGAAGCGCCTTGCCGTCTGAGAAATCAATAAATCTTGCCATCTGCTTCTTAAAGCATTCAACATTGTGGTTAATCGTCTCAACCGTCATCATCTGGCGCATATCAGTACGTCCCGAAGGGTCACCTATCATGGCTGTACCTCCGCCAATCAGTGCTATCGGCTTATTGCCTGCCATCTGAAGTCTCTTCATAAGACAGAGTGCCATAAAGTGTCCTACATGGAGGCTGTCCGCTGTAGGGTCAAAGCCAATGTAGAATGTTGCCTTACCGTTATTGATAAGTTCCTTAATCTCATCCTCATCTGTTACCTGCGCGATAAGTCCGCGCGCTACAAGTTCATCATAGATTGTCATGTCTTAGTCCTCTTCCTTTTTTAATTCTAAAAAGAGCCCTATCCAAAAGGACGAGGGCTCTTCCCGTGTTACCACCTTTATTCACATACAGCTCACGCTGCATATCTTATCAAGTATTGATTGATGTACATTCATACTCAAAGCAGGTTAACGTCTGCCATTCCGTCTTTACCTAGTTAGTATATACTGATATCGCCACCGTTATTGTCGGTTATTATCAGCTATCATCCAATACTGTTCAGTAAAGCTGCTCAGGGAGGTATTCATTCCGTACTTTCACTGCGCCTCTCATCAACCGGCTGCTTTCTGTTGCTTCCGATGCGAAATTACTTATTCCCTTCATTGCATTTGTTTATTCAGATATTTTGCATTATACATAATAGGGCTGATTTCGTCAATAGGTTTTTACAGATGGTCAGTCTCATTTTCCTTCTCATCGGATCTGCGCAGCAGATATTTCCTCGTTGCAAACAGACATGCAATTGCAACCACACTTATAAGTGTCTCAACAGGTGAATAATGCTCAACTATCATCTGACGTGCCGTTGCAAACAGAAGTACCTCGATAACAGAGCTTGCTGTATGTCTGCAAAGCATCTTAATAAACTCCGTCGCAACCGCAAGCATAAGAAGCCTGTTAAGGAAATATCCGAGTGCATCAGCATTATTCCACGAAATGTCCGGATTAATGAGATCCATTGCAACACGTGCAATTCCAAGTGCAATAATAATAAATATTATAAGTGATATTACTATCTCTGCAATATACGAAAAATTATATATTCTGTCCTGTATTTTTTTACGCATGGCAATCCTCCGTTCATATATTAAGTATTCGTATCATTATGCTTTCTTATTCGTGCCGCAGCAGCCATTACAACAAGGATTGCCGCAAGCCCTCCTGAAGTATCTATCAGAACATCTGTAAACTGTCCGCTCCTTCCCGGAATAAACAGCTGATGTATCTCATCTGAGGACGCATATAAAAATGTTACCGCAAGCCCCATAACATACAGCATTGCGCCCCGCTGCCCCCATGCATAAAAGCCAATCAGCACAAAACAGGTAAATACCGCATACTCTGTCATATGTGCGCATTTTCTTATCGGGAACTGTAAATCCTCTATCATCCTCTGCCGTTCATAATCATCCTCCGGCGAAACTATATTAACTTTTTCAGCAGTCAGGACAATGCATTCAGCCACACGGTTACTCAGCCCCTGTGATTCATTGCCGTCCTGTCCCGAAAAACTGCCAATCATGACTGCCATTACTATTGCAGGAATCCATGCTGCAATTCTGATTAACCACTTCATATATATCCCCATCCCACAGGCATAATCCGGCTGCAGGCAAATCTGCAATCCGGTCCTCTGCCCGCGTAAAAAAATGTGCATAAAACATGTATCTGCATGCTTTATGCACATTGTATCATTATACCGGTCAGATATTATACTGACTGTACTCTTATCATGTTAGTAAGACCGCGTCTTGAAGATGTAGGTGATGTAGCAACACCGCCTGTCATAACTACTGTATCGCCCTCTTCAATGTAACCAGCATTCTCAGCAACATCAATTGCATGCTGGAAAATCATGTCTGATGAACGTTCCTGAGCAGTCTTAAGCGGACGTACACCCCAGTAAAGCTGCATCTTACGAAGTACATCCTCATTAGGTGATGCACCGATGATTGTCTGTGCAGGCTTAAGCTTTGAGATAAGTCTTGCTGTGAAGCCTGACATTGTAGGACAGATAATTGCCTTAGCATTAAGGCTTGCTGCCGTACTTACTGCTGCATTGCTGACGGCGCTTGAGATTCCTCTTCTGCTGTGAAGCTTTGCATTTTCAAGAAGATGGAGGTCAAGATGCTGCTCTGTTGTCTCAGCAACCTGTGCCATCATCTTAACAGCCTCAAGAGGATACTTACCCTGAGCAGTCTCACCTGAAAGCATTACTGCATCTGTTCCGTCATAGATAGCATTGGCAACATCAGTCACCTCAGCTCTTGTAGGACGTGGATTACGCATCATTGAGTCAAGCATCTGTGTAGCTGTGATAACAGGCTTATAAGCTGCGTTACACTTCTTAATAATCATCTTCTGGATATGAGGAACATCCTGTGCAGGAATCTCAACACCCATATCACCACGGGCAACCATGATGCCATCGCTGACCTTGATAATCTCATCGATATTGGCAATACCCTCTGCATTCTCAATCTTGGCAATTACAGGAATGTCACAGTCATGTGACCAGAGAATCTCCTTAATCTCCTGAATACATGCAGCATTACGAACAAATGATGCTGCGATGAAATCATAACCCTGCTCGATTGCAAATAAGATATCATCCTTATCCTTATCTGTGATAGCAGGAAGGCGTATGCTTACGTTAGGTACGTTAACACCCTTCTTCTGTCCGAGAAGTCCGCCATTTATAACCTTACATACAATATCTGTTCCGTTAACTACTTCCTCAACATGAAGTTCGATAAGACCATCATCAATAAGTATTACGTTGCCCTTGCTTACATCAGCAGGAAGACCCGAATAAGTAATAGATACTTCATTCTCATTACCGACAATATTTCTTGTTGTAAGTGTGAACTTCTGACCATCCTTGATATCAAGCTTAATATCGTCCTTAAGGACACCTGTACGGATCTCAGGTCCCTTTGTATCAAGAAGCATAGCGATTGGAATTCCAAGCTCGTCTCTTACGCTCTTGATTATGTCCACTCTGCCCTTCTGCTCCTCATGATCACCGTGTGAAAAATTGAATCTTGCGATATCCATTCCGGCAAGAGCCATCTGCTTAACAAGCTCTCTGTCATTGGTGTTCGGACCCATTGTACAAATGATCTTTGTCTTTTTCATGTTATATAATTCCTCCAAACAGATATAATTTCTTGTAATTTGTAACATATTTAGAACATACCAAATACTTATATATGTTATACGTTGAATACGTTCCCTGTCAACTCATTTTTGAAAAAATTTGCTGATTATAAACCGATTTTCTAATTATTGCCATTCCTGACATGCACATGTGTGTAAAGATGGTCACTGCAATACTCGTAATTGCCATCGCACTTTGAGCAGAATCTGAACTCGAGATTCGGCGCATCCAGTTCGGTTCTGTGACATACCGCACAGTAGTGCCTTGCCTTCACCGGATTTATCTTCTCAAATCTTCCGTTCTGACTGTCACCTGCCTTGCCCTGTCCCTGCTGTACCTTCATTGCCTTGCGGAAGGCCTTCTGTCCTCTTGTTCTTGATGACTTTCTTGTCATAAGCCAGAATACAAGGAAATTAAGCATCGAAACAAGTGCTGCCGTTGCATTCACATAAGCGCTGCTGCATATTGATGCAAATGTTGACGAATACGGCAGAAGTCCAAGTGAAACAAACCCGCGCAGCAGCGACTGTGCCAATGCCGGACTCGTCTGTGCAAGCACTCCGAGAAGCGGTGACAGATATCCTATGATAATCGTAAGCCCGATATATATTCCATCAAAATACGCCAGCCACTTTATCTTTATCGGAATTATAAAGAACAAAAGTACCTGTGTATCCGGAGCTATCATTGCAAATGCCATAAAAAGCGCAAGATTGATATAATATGTGCTCAATGTAAGATTAACACCGAATATAAGGTATATAATGATTGCCGCAACCACATTAAGAAGTACACCCATAAAGAAATATACATTAAATCTGAATGAACCCCATACATTCTCAAGGACGGTTCCTATCATGTAGTACATATACAGTGAGAAGAATATCCAGAAAAAGCTTGTCGACGGCGGCTGAATGATAAATGTTACTATACGCCATATCTGCCCGTGAAGTATCGCCTGTGCATTAAGTGAAAGATATGCATCATATACATTAGGGAAGAATGCTTCAAGGATAAATCCGAATGCATAAAGTGCAATGATATAATACATCAGGTTCTTTATTGCGTACCTGCCGTATTTGCGTTCCAGTTTGTCAAACCAATTCATACTGTTATTGTCTCCCATTTATAAAATAATAGTCATTTTAATATTATACGACCTGCATGCTGCTACGTCAATAAAGTGCAGGCAGGCAATAATTTCAAAATTTCAATAAACTAATAAACATTTGATAAACATTTGACTTTAACTTGCTAATTTCGACACCGAGTAATATAATGAGAAATATTGCATAAATCAGGATTTCGTTTCCTATTTATTATGGGAGGTTATTTAATGAATTCAATCAGCAAAACATACAGACTCGGTATCGACATCGGTTCAACTACCGTCAAGATTGCCGTAATCGATGAAGCTAACAACATTATGTTCTCTGATTATGAGCGGCATTTTGCCAATATCCAGGAGACACTGCAGGGACTTCTTACCAAAGCAGTCAGTGAGCTTGGTGAATTTGATGTATACCCTGTAATTACAGGTTCAGGCGGACTTACTCTTGCCAAGCATCTTGAAGTGCCTTTCACACAGGAGGTCGTTGCTGTATCTACTGCACTGCAGGACTATGCTCCGCAGACAGATGTAGCCATAGAGCTTGGCGGCGAGGATGCCAAGATAATATATTTCACTAACGGAATTGACCAGCGTATGAATGGTATCTGCGCAGGTGGTACAGGCTCATTCATTGACCAGATGGCTTCTCTTCTTCAGACTGATGCAAGCGGTCTGAATGAATACGCCAAAAATTATAAGTCAATATACCCTATTGCCGCAAGATGCGGTGTATTCGCCAAGTCAGACATACAGCCTCTTATCAACGATGGTGCTACTAAGGAAGACCTTGCAGCATCTATATTCCAGGCTGTAGTCAACCAGACAATAAGCGGTCTTGCATGTGGTAAGCCAATCAGAGGCAATGTTGCATTTCTTGGCGGTCCTCTGCATTTCCTTTCAGAGCTTAAAGCTGCATTTGTAAGAACACTTTCTCTTACTCCCGAGCAGACGATAGCTCCTGACCATTCACATCTTTTTGCAGCTGTCGGTTCTGCCATGAATTATAAGGAAGACGTATGTGTTCCCGTAGAATCAATAATAAAGAAGCTTGCAGGCAAGATTAAGATGGATTTTGAAGTTGCCCGCATGGAGCCTCTCTTTGAAAATGAGATTGACTACGCAGACTTTACCGCAAGACATAACGTACATAAGGTTAAGACCGGTGACCTTGCTGCATATGAAGGCAACTGTTATCTCGGTATTGATGCAGGTTCAACAACAACCAAGGTTGCACTTGTCGCTGAGAACGGAGACCTTCTCTACTCCTTCTACAGCAGTAATAACGGTAATCCTCTTGCCACAACAATAAAGGCTATCAAGGATATTTACAGTAAGCTTCCTCCACGCGCCAAGATTGTGCAGTCTTGTTCAACAGGTTATGGTGAAGCGCTTATTAAGGCTGCCCTTCTTCTTGATGAAGGCGAGGTTGAGACTGTTTCCCATTACTATGCAGCCGCATTCTTTGATCCTGACGTTGACTGTATCATAGATATCGGCGGTCAGGACATGAAATGCATCAAGATAAAGAACCAGACTGTAGACAGTGTCCAGCTTAATGAGGCATGTTCTTCAGGCTGCGGTTCATTTATAGAGACATTTGCGAAGTCACTTAATTATTCAATTACGGATTTTGCACAGGAAGCTCTCTTTGCCGAGCATCCTATTGACCTTGGTACACGCTGCACCGTATTCATGAATTCAAAAGTTAAGCAGGCTCAGAAGGAAGGTGCATCAGTTGCCGATATATCTGCCGGTCTTGCTTACTCAGTAATAAAGAACGCTCTTTATAAGGTTATCAAGATTGCCGACCCTAAGGATCTCGGTTCACATATCGTTGTACAGGGCGGTACTTTCTACAATGATGCCATTTTAAGAAGCTTTGAGAAGATTACCGGCGTCTCCGTAATCCGTCCGGATATTGCCGGTATTATGGGTGCTTTCGGTGCTGCCCTTATCGCCCGCGAGCGTTATGACGGAATCTCTGATTCCTCAATGCTTAGCATCGATAAGATTAATGCACTCACAGTTGAGACAAGAATGACAAGATGTAAGGGCTGTACCAACAACTGCCACCTTACAATCAACAGATTCTCCGGTGGCCGCCAGTTCATCACAGGCAACCGCTGTGAACGCGGACTCGGTCATGAGAAGAATAAGGAGAATATACCTAATCTCTTTGATTATAAGCTTCACAGGCTGTTTGATTATGAGCCGCTTACTGCCGATAAAGCTCCACGTGGTGTTGTAGGTATTCCGCGTGTTCTTAATATGTATGAGAATTATCCTTTCTGGTATACATTCTTCACACAGCTCGGATACCGTGTAGTACTCTCACCTGAATCAAGCCACAAGCTCTATGAGCTCGGTATTGAATCAATTCCAAGTGAATCAGAGTGTTATCCTGCTAAGCTTGCGCACGGACATGTAACATGGCTTATAAGACAGGGCGTCAGGTTCATCTTCTATCCTTGTATTCCATATGAGCACAAGGAGATTGAGAATACCAACAACCACTACAACTGCCCAATCGTTACTTCTTATGCCGAGAATATAAAGAATAACGTAGAGGAGCTTGTAACTGAGCACATAGATTTCCGTAACCCATTCCTTACATTCGAGAGCCTTCAGGTTATGTCAAAGCGCCTTGTAGAAGAATTCAGGGCTGAGATACCTGAGAAGGAGATTAAGGCTGCCGCCAAGGCTGCATGGCTTGAGCTTCTTCAGGCAAAAGACGATGTCCGCAGGAAGGGTGAGGAGACTCTTGAGTACCTTGAGAAGACAGGCAGGCGCGGAATAGTTCTCGCCGGCCGTCCTTACCACATTGACCCTGAGATTAACCACGGTATCCCTGAGCTTATCAATTCATTTGGTATCGCAGTGCTTACAGAAGATTCAATCTCACACCTCGGCAAGGTTGAACGTCCTCTTATCGTAATGGATCAGTGGATGTATCATTCAAGACTTTATGCTGCTGCAAGTTATGTTGCAACTAAGGATAACCTTGACCTGATACAGCTTAACTCATTCGGCTGCGGTCTTGATGCCGTAACCACAGATGCAGTCAATGACATCCTTACTAAGGCAGGCAAGATTTACACCGTCCTTAAGATTGATGAGGTTAACAACCTTGGTGCTGCCAGAATCCGTGTACGTTCACTTATCGCAGCACTCCGTGTACGTGATTCCAGGCACTACAAGAGACACATTGAATCCCCTGCTTTCAAGCGCGTGGAATTCACACCTGAGATGCGCAAGAACTATACTATTCTCTGCCCTCAGATGTCACCTATACATTTTGACCTGTTAGGCCCGGCACTTTCATCATGCGGATATAATTTTGAAGTGCTTGACAATGATAACAAGTCATCTATTGACGTTGGACTCAAATATGTTAATAATGATGCCTGCTACCCTTCACTTATGGTTGTAGGCCAGATAATGAGCGCAGTCCTTTCCGGCAGATACGACCTCACAAGGACTGCCATAATCATAACACAGACTGGCGGAGGATGCCGTGCATCCAACTATATCGGATTCATCAGACGCGCCCTCATAAAGGCCGGACATCCTGAGATTCCTGTAATATCACTCAGTGCGCAGGGGCTTGAGACTAACTCAGGTTTCTCATACGACTATATGATGCTTAAGAAGGCCATGATGGCAGTTGTGTACGGCGACGTATTTATGAACGTCCTGTACCGCACACGTCCATATGAGGCTGTTCCCGGCTCAGCCAACGCTCTCCATGAGAAATGGAAGAACATCTGTGTCGAACAGCTTGTAAAAGACAAAGTAAGCATGCGCGAATATAAGAAGAATATATATGCGATTGTGAAGGATTTTGACGAACTTCCTCTTCTTGATATCAAGAAGCCCCGCGTAGGCATCGTAGGTGAGATTCTTGTTAAGTTCCTTCCTTCAGCCAACAATTATCTTGTTGATCTGCTTGAATCAGAGGGTGCAGAAGCTGTAATGCCTGACCTTATGGGCTTCCTTCTCTACTGCTGTGAGAATGCCAACTTCAAGCATAAGTATCTGGGAACGCCTGCCAAGTCAGCAATAATTAACAACTTTGTTATTACATTCCTTGAATGGTTCCGTAAGGATGCCAAGGCTGCGCTCCAAGCAAGCAGGCGCTTCACAGCTCCGTCAACTATTAAGGAGACATCAGCTGCTGCCAAAGATATCGTATCATTAGGCAACCAGACCGGTGAAGGATGGCTTCTTACAGGTGAGATGATAGAGCTTATCCATAACAATGTGCCTAATATTGTCTGCTGTCAGCCATTTGCATGTCTTCCTAACCATATTGTAGGTAAGGGTGTTATCAAAGAACTCCGTGCAGCATATCCTGATGCCAACATAATCGCAGTGGATTATGATCCGGGTGCAAGTGAAGTTAACCAGCTTAACAGAATTAAGCTTATGCTCTCGACAGCACAGAAGCAGCTTAATCAGCAATAATCTGTCACATATAAAAAATGTGGATATTCAATCCGTTATCATTGATTGAATATCCACATTTTTATTTTATCTCTTTTTCTTCATCTTATCAAGATAACGCATCTCTTCCCCGCCTCTATGCGTAGGTTTCTCTCCGACATCCTCCATCCACATGACGCCGTTAACCGACTTGGCTATCTTAAGCATACAGTCAGGGCAATATCTTCCATACCTGATATCTGTCCCGCACTTCTGGCACTTTATATATGTATCCGAACCATCAGGTATCTCTATCCTTCCCTGTCTTAAGAGCATATTAACATATTCAAGCGATACCCCCGTCTCGTCGCTTATAATAATCGCCGGCTGTGGTCCTGCTTTTTCAAGGAATTCCTTCACCCTGCCAAAATCCGACAGTTCAGTTCTTCCACACTTAGGACACTTAAACTGTTCTCCGAACATATACTTCATATTAGTTCCACAGTCAGGACATATCTTAGTACGTTCATATCTCTGTGCCTTAATCTTTCGTTCATCTGTCTCACCACTCCCGGCAGACTTTGATTTTGGCAAAGCCATAACAATCAACCCCTTCCATCATCCATTAAGATTAAGATTCTTATATCTGTCATAATTAATATTCTTATGGTCACCTTCATTAAGATTGACATTGCGGTATCTGTCACTTTTTATCCTGTCTGCGCTGCCATCAGAAAGTCCTCTTATTGCATCACCCTTCCTGTCATCAGCCGCATTCTGTGCCTTACCTCTTAAGTCTCCGTAACCTACAATCTTTCCCTGCTCAAGAGTCACTTCTTTCTGCTTAAGAATCTGCTTACGCTGTCTCTCATTAATATATCTTGAGAGTGCCACAACCTTATTATTAAGCTTGCACCCATACAGCACCTTCTCCTCGCCATATACGACCTTACGTACAACAAGGCCTGTAAGTGACATGCTGGCACCGTCATCGCTGAATACCAGTCTTACTATAAGACCATCTGAATTCTCTATGTCATCCTTTGCAACAATTGAAAATCCCGACTCACTTATATCCTGTACCATTACATCGCTTGCTTTCCTGTTGGCACCTATCTGTGCAACACCCTGAAGTCCGAGCGGAAGCCTGAATGCACTTCTTCTGTTCTCTTCAAGTCCGGTTGTAACCGATGTAATTCTATATAAAGTATTCTTCTTATATACAGTTGTCTCAACTCTGATTCTCCGCCATACTACCGGTGGATGATTCTGCCTGTTAAGGACCAGATTCACAACGATTCTGTCTGATGCAAAGCTTAAAACCTTATCCTGTACTCTTACCGGTGATGCGTATATGCCTCCCCCATCAGCTGCATCTACCATATCTGACTTGAATTCATATCGCGCCCCGTTAATGATAACTTCAAGAGTTATCTCCTCCCCCTGACGTATCTCAGTCAGTTTCATCTGGCGTCCACCTTTCTCATCCTTTTACGACTATAGTATCATTTATCTATAAATATATCACAATTGTTTCAATTGTTCAACAAAATAAAATACCGCACAAAAGACTGCACAATAGTCTTTCATGCGGTATGCAGATACTAAAAATCATATGTCTGCTTCAACGGCATATTACTCTTCATCATCCTCAGCCGGTGCATCCCAGTTATGGTATACATTCTGAACATCATCATCCTCATCAAGAAGCATAAGTATTCTGTTCATCTTCTTGATATCCTCTTCTGATGTAAGCTCAACATAATTCTGCGGAATCTTTGTTACCTCGGCTGATGCCATAGGTATCTTCTGCTCCTCAAGAGCCTGACGTACTGTCTCAAAATCGTCAGGAGCAGTTGTTATCTCAAAGCTGTCATCTTCCTCTGAAAAATCATCAGCGCCTGCATCAAGTGCTATCATCATAAGGTCATCTGCATCCATATCGCATTCTTCCTTAGATACGATTATAAGTCCCTTATCATCAAACATGAAAGATACACAGCCCGGAGTACCGATGCTTCCGCCGCCCTTTGTAAATGCGCTTCTGATATTAGAAGCAGCACGGTTACGGTTATCTGTAAGCGCCTCGACAATAATTGCCGAACCGCTTGGACCATAGCCTTCATATACAACTGACTCATAATTAGACGCATCTGAACCTGCAGCCTTCTTAATAGCACGCTCAATTGTATCGTTAGGCATATTGTTAGCCTTAGCTTTGGCAACAACAGTTCTTAACTTACTGTTATTGTTCACATCAGGGCCGCCCTCTTTAACTGCAACCATGATTTCCTTACCGATTCTTGTAAATATCTTTCCCTTTGCTGCATCATTAGCAGCCTTCTTATGTGCTATATTAGCAAATTTTGAATGTCCTGACATAAAACAAACTCCTCAAACTACTTATTAAAGATTAGCCTTAATCTTCTCAATCATATCTGCATATTCAGCATCTGTAAGATACTTTCTGTCCGGGTTCATAAGGAACACACCGCCCCATTCAAACTCGTCCTTATACTTAGGAGTGAGGTGGAAATGCAGATGGTGGCCTGTGTCACCATAAGCGCCATAATTCACCTTATCCGGATGGAAGGCTGCCATAATTGCTCTGGCAACTCTTGCAACATCCTCAAAATATGCAGCTCTCTCTTCAGCTGTAAGCTCATTCATATCACCTACATGCTTCTTATGTGCAACAATACATCTTCCCGGATGACTCTGCTCTTTGAAAAGATATACCTTAGATGTCTCAAGCTCACAAATCTTAATTCCGAACTTTGCTACAAGTTCTCCCTCAACGCAATATGCGCAATTGTTATCTATCATAACCATTCTCCTTTTAACTCTTTATATTATTCAGCAGGGCAGTCCTTGATGCTGAAGCTTATTCTTCCCATCTTGTCCTTGCCGAGGCATATGCAGCGGACTGTATCACCAAGTGTAAGCACATCCTCAACATGATTGATTCTTTCCTTGGCAATCTTAGAGATATGTACCATACCTTCCTTACCAGGTGCGAATTCGATAAATGCACCGAACTCCTTGATGCTTACAACCTTACCTTCAAATATCTGTCCTTCTTCAAAGTCTGTAACGATAGTATTGATATACTTCAGTGCCTTCTGCATTCCTTCGCTCTCAACACCACAGATAGATACGAAGCCGTCATCGTTAATATCAATCTTAACGCCTGTCTCTTCAATAATCGCATTGATTGTCTTACCGCGCTGGCCTACAACGTCACCAATCTTTGCAGGATCAATCTTTGTCTGGATAATCTTAGGAGCGTACTTGCCAACCTCTTTACGTGGCTCCGCAATTGCAGGCTTCATACATGTATCCATGATGAAAAGTCTTGCTTCTCTTGTTCTTGCAATAGCCTCTTCAACAATCGGTCTTGTAAGTCCGTGAATCTTGATATCCATCTGAATAGCTGTGATACCTTCTGTAGTACCTGTTACCTTGAAGTCCATATCGCCAAAGAAATCTTCAAGTCCCTGAATATCAGTAAGTACGATATAATCGTCGTCTGTGTCTCCCGTAACAAGACCACATGATATACCTGCTACCATTCTCTTAATAGGTACACCGGCTGCCATAAGTGACATACAGGAAGCACATGTTGATGCCATTGATGTTGAACCGTTAGACTCAAATGTCTCGGATACGGCACGGATTGCATATGGGAACTCTTCCTCTGACGGAAGTACAGGTATAAGTGCTCTCTCTGCGAGTGCTCCATGTCCAATCTCACGACGTCCCGGTCCTCTTGAAGGCTTTGTCTCACCTACTGAGTATGAAGGGAAGTTATAGTGATGAATATATCTCTTAGCTGTAACATTCTCATCAAGTCCGTCTACCTTCTGTGCCTCTGATAAAGGCGCAAGTGTTACAACATCGCAGATCTGTGTCTGTCCTCTTGTGAACATAGCCGAGCCGTGAACTCTCGGAATAAGGTCAATCTCTGCTGCAAGCGGACGAATCTGTGTGATAGCACGTCCATCAGGTCTCTTGTGGTCCTTAAGAATCATCTTCCTTACAGTCTTCTTCTGATACTGGTATACAGCTTCGCCAAGGATTGCAAGCCATTCCTCATTATCAGCAAAGGCTTCCTTGAACTTCTCTGTTATTGCATCGATGTTAGCTTCTCTTGTCTGCTTGTCATCTGTGAATACTGCAACTTCCATCTCCTCAGGTGTTACGATTGCCTTCATTGCATCGAACATCTCCTGTGGGATAGCGCAGCTCTCATATGAATGCTTTGGCTTGCCAACCTCGGCTACAATCTTATTGATAAACTCAATAATTGTCTGGTTTACTTCGTGGCACTTGTAGATAGCCTCAATCATCTTGGCTTCCGGAACTTCATTAGCTCCACACTCAATCATGATTACCTTCTGGCTTGTAGAAGCAACCGTAAGTCTCAAATCACCATTCTTCCACTGCTCCTGTGAAGGATTGACAACAAATTCACCATCAATCATACCAAGCTGTGTCATAGCACATGGCCCGTCAAATGGGATATCAGATATACATGTGGCAATTGAAGCACCAAGCATGGCAACTAGCTCAGGGCGGCACTCAGGATCTACTGACATTACCATATTGTTAAGAGTAACATCGTTACGGTAATCCTTAGGGAACAGAGGTCTCATAGGACGGTCAATAACTCTTGATGTGAGGATTGCATTCTCTGATGCCTTGCCTTCTCTCTTGTTGAAGCCACCCGGAATCTTACCTACCGCATAAAGCTTCTCCTCATATTCTACACTGAGTGGGAAGAAATCAATTCCCTCTCTTGGCTCCTTTGATGCTGTTGCTGTTGAAAGAACAACAGTATCACCGTAATGCATAAGTGCTGCACCGTTAGCCTGTGCACACACTCTGCCAACATCAACAGTAAGTGTTCTGCCGGCAATTTCCATTGAATAACTCTTGTACATTTCCATTCTCCTTTTCTGATTATTTATTAATAGACAGAAGCTCCGAAACAACTGAAATACACACTTAGACCACATAGTGTGCCAAAATCAGGCAAAAGTATGTATTTCAGTGGTCTCGGGATAAACTTCTGTTACCAGACTTACGAAAAAAGAGGCGGAATGTCTCCCGCCTCTAATCTGCAATTACTTTCTGAGTCCTAAACGCTCAATCAAAGCACGGTAAGCATCGATATCATCCTTCTTGAGGTACTCAAGCAAAGCTCTTCTCTTACCAACCATCTTAAGAAGTCCTCTTCTTGAATGGTGATCCTTAGCATTAACCTTAAGATGCTCTGTAAGCTCGTTAATTCTCTCTGTAAGGATAGCTACCTGAACCTCAGGTGAACCTGTATCCTGTGGAGTTCTACCGTATGCAGCAATAATCTCTGCCTTCTTTTCCTTTGAAATCATCGTGATTTCCTCCTTAAAAATAATATTAATCACCTGATATTAAGACAAGGCTGGAGTATCCTTTGCCTGAATATCGGCTCACATACTCATTTAATATATCACACAGTGTATGCATTTTCAAGCATTTTTTTAAATCATAAACAGCTGTCTTGCAAACTGTGCATCGGCATCTATCTGCTTATGCAGCGCCTCAATATTATCAAACTTCATCTCAGGTCTCTGAAAATGCCTGAGCTGTACTTCCACATTCACTCCGTATACATCTTCATCAAAATCAAACAGGAATGTCTCAACACTAATCTCGGCATTGTCCTTTACGGTAGGCTTGATGCCTACATTGGTAACTCCATAAAAACTTTTTCCGCCGAGTATTGTAACAGATGCATATACACCATTAGGCGGAAGCAGTTTTCCTGCCGGTGGGTATATATTAATCGTAGGAAGGTTCATTGTCCTGCCAATCTGGCTTCCCTTCGCAATAACGCCGTTAACCGAGTATGGTCTTGCAAGGAGCATATTGACAGTTTCCATATGTCCTACCTGAAGTTCTTCCCTGACAAACGTGCTGCTTATCTCACGTTCTTCATAACATTCTTTTGGGACAACAACAAGTTCAAATCCGGCTTCATCCGCCATATCCGCAAGCATCTGTACATTACCGCGGCCGCCTTTGCCGAATGTATAATCCGGGCCTACCACAACGCACACTGCTTTGAGACTTTTTCTTATTATATCTTCAACAAATACTTCAGGCTCCGTATTCATAAACTCACTTGTAAATGGATACTCGACCAGAATATCTATGCCAAGACTCTCTATAAAGCTTCTTCTCTCAGCATTGGTCATGATATAGCTCTGTCCCGGAGTCTTGCTAAGACTTACCGGTATATGGTCAAATGTAAATGCTGCTGACATTGCACCATATCCGGAAGCCTTATCCCTTACCGTTGCAAGCAGCTTCTGATGACCTTTGTGTACGCCGTCAAACTTGCCAAGCGTCACAACAGTAGCACCTTCAATTGTAAACTTATCAGTATCATGAATGTATCTCATTCATCTGCTCCTCAATTATCTCCTGCTGCCTCACCGGCATCATAAAACATCTTAACAGGCACAAGACGGCCTTCTGCGTGTCTGTATATCCCGACGAATATTCCGCAGGAATCGTACATCCTGAAGCTCTCGTCATCGTGTGCAGCTGCTTCCCCTTCTACTGCAATATATTCCTCAGTCACAGGTATCATATTGCCATTATGAAGCGCAGCATCAGCACGCTCACACCCATGTATGGCACGATATTTATTGAATATTGCATCTATCGGTATAATATTGTCTGCTATATCGCCAAGCAGGACTTTTGCCTGAACACTTCCAAGCGTAAGCGCATTATCTGTATTAAAGCAGCCTACCGACGTACGTGTAAGCTCCTTCATACATGCACCGCATCCAAGTCTGTCTCCTATATCATTGCAAAGTGTTCTTATGTATGTTCCTTTTGAACATTCTACTGTCATTCTGACAGTATGCTCCTGAACATTAAGCTCGTTCACCCTGATTGATTCTATTCTTACATGCCTTGGTTTGCGTTCAACCTCTATTCCCTGCCTTGCAAGCTCATAAAGCTTTCTGCCATTATGCTTAAGTGCAGAATACATCGGAGGTATCTGCTCATAGTCTCCTACAAAGCTGTCTATTGCATCCATTATCTTTCGTGCATCTGTCTCAGGTTCACACATTCTGATAACATTGCCTGACGTATCCTGTGTATCCGTGGTCTGCCCAAGCAGCATAACAGCCTCATATGTCTTATTCCAGTCAGTAAGCATATCACACATCCTCGTCGCCTTGCCTAAGCATACCGGGAGAACCCCTTGGGCATCAGGGTCAAGTGTCCCCGTATGGCCTATCTTTTTCTGATGCAGGATGCCCCTTAACTTTGCAACGACATCATGTGATGTATATCCTTTTTCCTTGTAGATATTTATGACGCCATTAATCATATATTTTCTTTCCCATCTGCAGTTCAAGCTGTGCTCCGATGTTATTTATAATGTCGTGAACCGTTCCATGCATTGTGCATCCGGCAGCACGTACATGTCCGCCGCCGCCAAAATGCATTGCTATCCTGCTGACATCAATATAGCTCTTCGAGCGCAGGCTGACCTTGTATTCATGAATGCCGGTCTCATATAGAAATATTGCGACTTCAACACCATCAGTAAGTCTTAACTGTTCAATAATGCCACCGAGCGCCTTGCCGTCCACGCCATAAAAATCCATGGTTTTTCTGTTAACAGCTGAAAAAATGCATTTACCATCGTAGAAAAGCACGCTTTCAAGAAGAGCTCTTCCAAGAATCTGGTTCTGGTTATACGTCTTCTTATAAAAGCTGTTGTCTATTATATCCGAATATGCAATGCCCTTTTCCATCATGCGTCCTGCGATAGTCATTGTATCAGCAGATGTACAGCTGTATTTGAACACGCCGGTATCATGAATAATTCCCGTATATATGCATTCAGCCGTATTCTTACTTATAAGACTGTCATCAAGTGTTCCGTACAGTACTTCACATGTAGAGCTTGCATCCGGCATAATAACTGATGCATCTGCAAAACCGCCATTGCTCACATGATGGTCAAGGCATATCTTCTTAACCGAATTATTGTAGCACTTTACAAACGGCTTGAATCTTTCCACGTCCGAACAGTCAAGCACAAAAAATACATCGTGCGCCTTGTCATCCGCTTCATGCTTTATCTCATCAATTCCATTGATATAGCCGAATTCATCACCAGGCTTTTCAAGATATACATCCACCTGAATACCAGGCATATTATCAATAATATAATTGTATAATCCCATGCATGAGCCTACGCAGTCACCATCAGGACGTACATGTCCCGTAATTCCCACAGTCTTTGCGCCCGCCAGTTCTTCTGCAATATTCATATGGCTGTCCTCCTGTCTGTTCTTCATTCCTGCTATTATTGTTCATTTCCGTTACTGTTCTGATAAGTTCTCTTCATCCTCATCACCGCCGTCTTCAAGCCCTGCGTTAACCTCATCAATAAGACGTGACATTCTTACTCCGTACTCAATTGACTGATCAAGTATAAATCTTATCTCAGGCGTATTTCTCAGATTAACCGTATGTGCAAGTTCCCTTCTGATATATCCTTCTGCGCTCTTAAGACCGGCAATCGTATCCTGCTGTGCTTTTTCGTCTCCGAGGACACTTATATATGCCTTACATGTCTTAAGGTCAGGTGCGACCTCCACCGTCACGACAGATGTCATCGGGTGGATTCGCGGATCCTTAATCTCATTATGGATAATATTGCTCAACTCTCTCTGAACTTCGCCATTGATACGTGTATTCTTAATACTGTTTTTACGCATATCATTCTCCATTTCTGATTATCACAATATTACTGTCTTGGAATCTCAACCATCTCGTAAGCTTCCATAGTATCATCCTCTTTGATGTCGTTGAACTTCTCAAGAACAATACCACACTCATAGCCTTCCTTAACTTCCTTAACATCATCCTTGAATCTCTTAAGTGATGCAAGAGGACCGTCATATATAGTCTCATCATCTCTCTTAAGACGTACGGATGCATTACGTGTGATATAACCGTCAAGTACATATGAACCTGCAATTACACCTACACCTGAAGCCTTGTATGTCTGACGTACAACAAGCTTACCTGTAACCTTCTCTTCGTACTTAGGCTCAAGCATACCCTTAAGTGCTGCCTCAACATCCTCGATGGCATTGTAGATTACCTTATACAGGCGGATATCAACCTTCTCACGGTCAGCAACAGCATGTGCCTGATTATCAGGCTTTACATTGAAGCCGATAATGATGGCATTAGATGCTGAAGCAAGTGTAACATCAGATTCATTAATGTTACCAACACCGCCATGGATAATCTTAACAACAACTTCTTCATTAGAAAGCTTGAGAAGACTGCTCTTAACCGCCTCAACAGAACCCTGTACATCAGCCTTAACAATAAGATTAAGCTCCTTAACATTACCAGCCTGAATCTGGCTGAACAGATCATCAAGTGAGAGCTTAGCCTTAGTATCATCAAGAAGCTTCTCTCTTCCTTCTCTGATGAATGTCTCAGCAAAGTTTCTTGCTTCCTTATCATTCTCTGTTGCAACAATAATCTCACCGGCATTAGGAACATCATTAAGTCCGAGTACCTCTACAGGTGTAGAAGGGCCTGCTGACTTAACCTTGTTACCCTTATCGTCAGTCATTGCACGAATCTTGCCATAGCATGAACCGGCAGCAACATTGTCTCCTACATGGAGAGTACCCTTCTGTACAAGGATATTGGCAACCGGACCCTTGCCCTTGTCAAGACGTGCCTCAATCACAAGACCTCTTGCCTTACGGTTAGGATTAGCCTTAAGTTCAAGCACTTCCGCATCGAGAAGAATCATCTCAAGGAGATTATCAATACCCTCCTTAGTATGTGCAGATACCGGACAGAATATTGTGCTTCCGCCCCAGTCTTCAGGAATAAGTTCATATTCTGTAAGTTCCTGCTTAACTCTTTCAATATTGGCATTAGGCTTATCAATCTTATTAATTGCAACAATTATATCAATTCCTGCTGCCTTGGCATGGTTGATAGCTTCTACTGTCTGTGGCATTACACCGTCATCTGCCGCAACAACAAGGATTGCAATATCAGTTGACTGTGCACCGCGCATACGCATTGCTGTAAATGCTTCGTGTCCCGGAGTATCAAGGAATGTAATCTTCTGTCCGTTAATCTCTACTGTATAAGCACCAATCTTCTGTGTGATGCCGCCGGACTCCTTGGCTGTAACATTAGTTGAACGGATTGCATCAAGAAGAGAAGTCTTACCATGGTCAACATGACCCATTACGCAGACTACAGGTGGTCTTGTAACAAGTGTTGCAGGATCTTCTTCATCTTCCTTAAGAAGCTCTGCTATAACATCAACCTTCACTTCATGGTCACAGATGCAGTTGAACTCAAGTGCAATCTCCTCTGCTGTATCGTAATCAATCTCCTGATTGATAGTAACTACCTTTCCCTGAAGAAACAGCTTCTTAACAACAGCTGCCGGCTGAACTTTCATCTTATCTGCAAGTTCCTTGATTGTCAGTGTATCAGGAAGAATGAGGTTTTTAATTGTCTCTTCCTTCTCTACAGGCTTTGCAGGAGTATTCTTCTTCTGGTTAGCGAACTTAAGATTCTCTTTTGAATCTCTGTCTCTTTGATTCTTACGGTCATTATTGCGATCATTCTTACGGCTGTCCGGTCTTCTGCTATCTGGCTTCTGCTCAAATGTAAAATCTTCCTGGATAGTATCACGTCTGCGGTCATCTCTTCTTGCGCCCTGTCCGCCTCTGTTATCACGGTTGAAGTTTCCCTGACCGCCGCCTCTGTTATCTCTGTTATAGCCGCCCTGTCCGTTACGGTTGTCACGGTTATCCCTGTTGTAGCCGCCCTGTC